>ERZ773070.87-NODE-87-length-69068-cov-11.401200_pt1 | contig 69068 bp, 84 predicted proteins | sample MGYA00580618_ERZ773070 | MGnify/ENA primary metagenome ERZ773070 (study PRJEB29015, sample SAMEA2738023) | human oral metagenome | biome: human oral; feature: human-associated habitat; material: dental | place: China | collected 2019 ...
AAAAAAAATTTAAAAAACTTTTTAAAAAATCACTTGACAACAAAAAGAAAAAAGCCGATAATATGCAACATGAGCTAGGCAATGCGCCTAATGCTAGTATCTGTTCTTTAAAAATCTAATGCTTTATTTATACCTTGCCAATGTTGCGCCTATTTTGCGCGCGTTTTTGGAATCAATCTAATAAATAAAACTAGAAAAAATTTCAAAAAAATTAAAGATAAATGTTGACAAGCTAAAAAATAAAGTGTTATAATAGGTTCAGAAAGTGAGGGAAAGGGTAGATACCTTCCCAATGCCACGGCATTAATCTGTGGAATGTTCTTTAAAAATCGGGAAATAGCGGTCGAAAACTCATGGGGTAAGTGTATATTGTGAATGCTGAAGGTGAAGACTAAAGTAAGCATTGCAAATATACCCAACATCATTTGTAAGTAGGAAGTAAAAGGCGAAATTATGCCCGTGATGGCTAAGCAGAATTGCAAAGTAACCTAGGCGTAAAACTACCCTGAAAGAAGGACTAACCGCCCTTTAGTGTGGGCAGAAACAGGCTATGAACCTGCGAAGTCGCTACATTGTAACCCTGCATCACACTTAAAACGAGCACACTAACCGAGTACCTTTACACGGGAAAGGCGTATGCCAGCGACCGGATTGCGAAAGACACCCAGGCATGGGGTAGCACGTTGAAAAAATAGACGCGACTATACCCATGCAGAAGATATAACAATGCGTCTTATGGTCTAAAACACCCTAGGGCGCATGATTATATCAACACACAAAACAGGAGTACCAACATGAAATGCTTAAAATATTTCAGTGAACCCCGTGGAGCAATCACAAAAGGGGAATGGAAAAAGTATCAGATTGCGAGCCTTATTAAGGAGATTCTAGCAATGTTAGCGATTCTTCTTACCTTATCAGGCGCAGTATATTTGTTCGTATACTGCCTTGTTATCGGTTGGTTGTAAGGAGAAGACTTATGCCACGACTAACAACACTGCAGGTGGAAGACCTCCGCCTGGAGATTCTAGGGCAGTCGGTTATGCACGGGGAATTCATGGCGAACGCTTACCGTGCGACACGCCCGGACGGGTCAATATTTTACGGTGCATTTAAGTCACAACGCCCGACCACAGTGCAAGAATTAGACGTGCACTTTGACAGCTATGAAGAGCTACGGGGATGGTGGAATACTATGCAGGTGTACAACAATTATTACACCTTGCCGGGAGAAGAGGGTAAGGGATATTTGCCGGTGTCGGAGCCGGTGTAAGGGGAATATTATGGCAACAATGACGCTTACGGCAGACCATGACAAGAACCGCAAGCCGGTGTTCTTTGTAGATGGTAAGAAGATTACAGAAGAGAAGTTCTACGAGCTAAAACGCAACGCCACAAGTAGCGTGGCGCACCTGCCCGAACTGAAGAAAGGCGGTAACCCACACTCTATTTACGGGTGGAAACATCACTACATCGTGACCGGTGCACAATACCAGGAGAATAACAATGCGTAAATGGTATATCATGCACGAGGGCTTAGCCTTCGCTGACACGTGGCGCACCCAGCACAATAACAAGAGAAAAGCGCTGAAAGAATGGCGCGAGCATGGTGGTGTGGTAGGAAAGAAAATCCCAGGATTAACAATTTGGAGAGCATAAAATGATTGCAGTATTAACAAGAGACGGGCACCCGCTAGGCGTGTCTAACACTGAGACAGAACTTCTAGAGCTCTGTGGTATTACAGTTACCACAGAATTAGTAGAATCTAACAACCCACAATACCCACTAAATATGTTGGTGGTTGCACGTAAGCGCTATACTGTTGGTGATTGGTATCGCCAGTCGTATATTATGAAGGACGAGCGCAGTGCATGGGCGTGGGCAGATGGATTCACTGAGGACACTGTGCATAAACGGATTTCCAGCGACATCATGGACAAGCTGAGAAAAGAGTTTATCCTGGTGAAAGTACCTCAACGGTAAGGAGAATAGATATGCGCAACAATATGTGGGACGGGAATTTATAATGAGTTTTGTAGTGCTAAAACGTGAACGGTGCTGCCTAAAAGAAAAGCTGTTGCTACGCTTTGATACGGTAAAGGGCACTGATTATCTTGTGCAGGCAGTGGAGTACAATCTTGATGGGGATGTGATGGAGGATGTTCATCACACATATGAGACCTTTGCAGAGGCGCATGAAGGGTTCAAGGAGGGTTATAAGTGGCTCACATTATGCGACCGCATTGAGAAGGCGTGGGGGATTCACAGAAGAATTTACAGAAAGATTGTTGCTTATAAAAATGCAAATAAAGGTCATGCACCGGAGGCATGGATTAGAGCAATAACAAAAATCCGTATGTGGTTACGGAAAAATCATCCGCACTTGGACCCGACAGAATTTTATAGATATTATTTTTGAGGAGAACATATGACCGCAATTTTAGTAGGTGTGCAAGCGCCAGGCATGGCACCGGAACTCGGCAGAAACGTGGCAAAATTAAGTGGGCAGGAGTATAAAATTCTGCGACACTTCTATGCAGAGTTAAAAGTTATCCTGGATAAGCACCCAGGCAGAGTGCTAGTAAGACTAGGCACTCTAGAAGATTGGTTGCAGTGGCACAGTCACAATGCGCCAGATGAGGGTATGGAGTACATTGTTATCAGTGTTGACCACCCCTGGAAAGATTAACTAACCGCCCTCAAGTGAAAACAAGAGGGCATTTTTATAATAAGCCAACTAATAGGAGAAACAACTATGGCTAAAGTAAACATCGTGGCGACAGCCCACATTCGTGAAGGCTCATGTTTGAATGAAGACACCCGCAATGCGTTGCTATTTACCCTGGGTAAGAATGACACATTGTTGCGTGATATTAAGCAGACGTTTGACGCAGGCGTAGCACAATCTGTTACCCGCCCGACTGATGCCGGTGGATATGTACAACTACAAAACACCGACTACGGTGCAGTAGTGGTGCGCCACCTGGACAACGGTGGTAACCTCATCGGCTCCGTGATTTATGGGAAGACGAAATTCTTCTCATGTCTTGACGAAGAATAAACAGGTGTATCTACTTATATAGCCTCCCATTAAGTAGATATAACAATGCGCCTTGTAAGTAACATTGCAGGGCGCATGATTATATTTACAACACACAAGGAGTTAAAAATGCCAACAACTTACGGTTATGGACACGAGGGTGTCCTATCATTTTCCCGGAAAGTGTTCGGGGATTTAGACGGTGAAGATATTCCACTGAGAACAACGTACAATGCGGAGTATCTTGGGGAGAGTGTCGAGAGTAAAGAAGCACTGAGTAACAAGATTGCCTATATTGTAAACACATCTTACAGTGTGGAGGCGGGCATATTTTTACTAACTGCAAGATACGGTAACAAGGAGCAAGGGGGCAGAATCGATGTTTACTGCCAAGAAGACGCTGGGGACCGTAGGGTGTTTAGCCACCCGCTGTTGTCGATTGAATATGGTGCGGACACGGCGTACGTTCCCGATGATGCGCGCACAACGGAGTTTGCAGATAAATATATGCGTGGAATAAAGCCCAAGAAGTATGGCATGACATCAGAAGGCAAGATTTCTGCAGCCGGCGCAGTAAAATGGCTCTACCATGGACTGTTAAAAAACCGCACCTCAATGGAGGAGAGCGACCTCAAGGATATTCTGACGGAATTGCAGGATAAGAAGTATTATCTCTACGCCCTGAAAGATGGATTTCCAGAAGTTGCTTGCACAATCGCGAGCGCGACAAAGACCACGTCGTGCATGACTAAAAGTTCTGTATTGGAAGCATATAGACAGTTTAACTATGTGCGCACTAATTTTTTAGGTGAGCGCGTGTGGTTGCACCCGTTTAGAGGGTATGAGCACGAGAATAATAGAATGCTGGCGGTAAGTTTGTTACCACCGGAGAAGGTCTTTGATAAGACGCATAACAAGATACCATTTATTGCCAGAGGATTTTGTTATGATGGCAAATGTGCGCGGTGGTATGGGTCTGGTGAGCGCAACTGGTGGGATATGTTCTCTGATGAGGTGGAGTATGCCACACCACTAGGAATGCCTATTTACGCTTACTATGTCAACAATAGCCAGCAAGTTCTGCCTTATGTGGACGGTGCAGATGATGTGACAGACCAGTATTTAAATTCTGTAGAATATAGATGCACGGTGAACAAGCAACATAGCCCGGCTAATATTACTGCATGGATGATGCGGATCTGTGACCGCGAGCACAACAACGACAAGGACCGTTGCGGGTACTGGTATACAGGCGTTGCCACCGCCACAATGATGTGGGAGGACAAGGAGGAGCGCCACACTTGCGCGGTAACAGGCGAAGATTATACTGAAGATGAAATGATGTATTCAGAAGATATTGATGAGTGGGTGCGGTCTGACTTCACACGCTATGATGAATCCCGTGGAATGCGCGTACTAGATGGCGCGAGAGTGTTAGAATATTTCAGATAAGGAGTTAAAGATGTTGTATTTATTTGTGTATGTTTATGATGTGTACGACAAGCTGTTGTATAACTTGGGTGTAATCAAGATGGGACTGTTTGTTGCATTGATGGTAGCAGGTGGCGCATGGATAATATACCATGATGAGCGCAACTATGAGGGTGAGAGAGACTTGTATAACAGATACAAGAACTTGCACTGGTTGGCGGACAGGCTTGGTAAGAAAATCTTTAAGATATTTGTTGCACTGTTTATCATCACTGCAGTATTGCCGACAAAACAAGGTCTAGCAATGTTAGGCGGGGTTTATGTAGGTGAGCAGGTATATAACAAGGTGAGCCAGTCTGAGCTGATGGACAAGGCAGTAAAAATCCTGAATCTTGAGCTGGATAATTATCTAGACAAGACCATTGCCGAGATGGAAAAAGAGAAAACAGAACCTAAAAAATAAAAATCAGTAGGGCGCATAGTAAAGCGCGCTGTATCAAGTGTTGTGTGTTGTTTAAGTGTTGGTTGCTTGGTATGGTGCGCTTTCTTATGCGCCCTTAGTTTATCTGGAGAAAAGAAAAATGAGATTAAACCGTGAAGAAGTGTCAGTATTTACCCTGAACACCACTCCTGAGCTTGTTAAAATTATCGAGCCGGAAGAGACCAAAGACCCGCTGGAGCACATCATTGTCAAGGCAGTGGATTGTTATAGAGACAATGTTCAGTTGTCTTTGGCAGAGATTGCACGAGCGGATAATGTTCGTGGCACATTATATACTCCACCGAGTGGGAGTGGTAAGACAATTACAATGCCAGGTTACAATGATGAGTATGTCTATATGATGTTAGACCTAGGCACATCATCTATGTGCAATAGACTCCATGATGAATATCGTCGGGATGACGGGGATAGAGCAGGTTCATTAAATGAGTTAGCTAAACTTGTCACAAGAGCGTTCCGCAAAGAATACAAGATTAATAAAAATAATACGTTGACAATGGCTAATTTTATTCGCCTTGTAGCAAGATTGCGTGGCATGACTATTACAGAGGCGGAGCTTAAAAATGCGCTCACACAGGTGAACAAGCAGAAGAAATATTATCTCTACAAGACGCAGAAATATGTGGCAGAACACTATGCGACCTTATCAAATGTGTGCAGTCTTACCTCGTGCATGACTAAAGGTGCAGGAGACCTGCCGACTAAAACACATAATGTTCCGTGTGACAAGGCACTAGCCACATCACTAGGTGCGCAGACAACAGTGCATAATCTCCGCGGTCGTGGTGATGAAGATACAATGTTCACGCCTAATGTGGACGGTTACTCCGGCGGGTCTATGTGGCTGGGATTGTTGTCTGAATATTCTCCGGATGAGCTGAAGAAGTTAGGCAGCTATGGATTCTCCGCACGGGTGATTATTTACCAGGTAGATGGAGAGTGGTGCCACTCCCGTGCATATGGTAAAGAATATGCCGTGAATTTAATTAGCCGGAGTTTACGTTCTCATCATGCTGGTGGGCAGACATTCCGCGCTTATTTATCGCCTCGCCCGTGGATTAATGAGAACTTTAAAACGCCTCGATATATCACGCCTTATATTGATGGCACTTGCCGGCACTTTAAACTTAGTGATGAAGACTATAAGGACGAGTATGGGCGCGTGTATAAAATTGCCACCGTGTTGACCCTTGTGTCGGGTAACTACCCTGGCGAGAGTATGGGCGACGCACCACGTAAGGACGGTATTTATCGCACTGCACAAAGTTTATGGTTGACAGAAGAAGAATACTGGAGCGACCAGTGTGTGTTATCTAACTCATTCGTTGAGCGTGGCAACGGGCGGTGGAGTAAAACACTGAACGGATATGTCTCGCTAGAATATGGTGCAGATGACTCTCAATTAGATATTCTTATTGTAGGTAAAGCAGTACAAAAACGATACGACAAATTGAGTAAAGAAATAAACGACATTTTGCAAGAATATTACACACAAGTGAAGAAAGTAAGAGACACTGCAGAGTATTTAGGAATAAAACTTAATGAAACAAAAACCCCTTTCAACCCTTTCTAGATGGAGACAACACATGAAAAATATCACCAACGGAGCTGACAACCATGAGCAAACAACAACTAATCCAATTAATTCAACAACAAGCGCTACTACAAACACCGGTGCAGGAGTTGGAGCGCCAGGAGGCGGAACTGCTAAAACAACTGGCGCGGGCGGTAAACTCGCTGATACCAATACTCCTGCCGGAGCATCAACATCTGTTGGACACACTACAGCAGACAACAAAAATGTTACTCCAAACACAGGAGCGACGACTACTAGCTACTATGGAAGTTCTCAAACATCTACAGGCAAATCAGGAGCAGTAGCTTGGACAGGCAGTACATATACCCCTCCATCATTGACAGCAAAAAAAGGGTGGAAATTGCCTAAGGATGTGATTGCCCCATCTAATCTTGCCTTACAGATTATGAGTTACCGCAGACAATATCGCAGTCAAGGTATTGCTAATTTTGTGGAGAAGTGGTTAGAGCCTGCACTTAAAGAAGTTGTTACGTATTTGACCGACCGCGGTTACACCGTGGCACAACAGGTGGTCTATTCTGGTGAAGGTAAAGGGTTCGCTAATTACTTATTTGATGTGTCTAAAGATGGCGTGTTAGGTGAAACATTATTTGTGGCGCACTATGACACAGTAGACAGAGACACCGGGTATGTAGAGACCCGCTACGGGCATGGCGCACCGCCAGCAGTGAGCAGTGCTACCCAGCACACTCGCAAGAAAGTTTCCTTGCGCGGAGATGTGGCTTACATTGATGAGAAACTACCGGACAATGCGGGTGTAGCGTGCCTCGGTGCAGATGATGGTGCAGGACTTGCAGTGATGTTGCACTTGATGACTAGCGGAGTTATTGGTGGATATTGTTTTACTACGGGTGAAGAAGTGGGCGGTGTCGGTGCAAATACCGTGTTGACCCACCACACGCCATATCTTAAACAGTACAAGATGGCGATAGAGATTGACCGCAAGGGCACAAAAGACCTGGTGTATGAGCAAGGTGTTGGTGAGTGTGCAAGTAAAGAATTTGCACAGTGGTTGTGTGATTCATTAGGCATGGGGCATGAGCCGTCTGACCGTGGGTCATACACGGACGTGGCGACATTCGCGGAAGTTATCCCTGAAAATGTGAACATTGCAGCTGGGTATATTAACGCGCACTCCGCCAATGAGCAGGTGTCATTGTCTTACTTAGATGAGTTAGCAGTTAAACTGAAAGCGGTTGACTGGAGTAAGGCACCTGTTAAACGTGAGGCGGGTGATTTTGGCACACCCTCATGGGACTATGGGTATTACAATCGACATGGAAGTGGTTATCGGGTTTCTTCTTATAGTGGCTATTATTCAGATAGTCGGATTGGTTATTCGACTACAGTAAAAGGCAATGTCACAGGAGAACCAGTGCCGGATTCATTAGCACTGCTCTTCTCGGTAGACCCAGACTTTATGCGAATCTGTTTAGAGGCTGGCATTGCAGATATAAACGACCTGGAAGACGCGTGCTGGGAATATTATGGCACGAGTTATGCAGAAGTCTGTGCGTTATACAGTATTGACACAGAAGAAAAACTTGTAACAAATAACTAAGGAGCATAACTGTGGCACGATATAAAGAATTGGTACAAGAGGTGTTAGCCTCTATGGCGCACACTGCATCATTAGTAGATGACACTCGTAACGCAAACCGAGCAGAATTTTACAAGCGCACTAGTGCTCCTCTTCCATTATTCGCTGAAGACGAATCTGATGGGGCTTATCAAGACACTGTATTTAACAGTATTTATAACACAGTACGGGCGCTGATGGCGGGATTAAATCTTAACGTAAATATCCAGTGTTACATAAAGGGAGACGCTAACAAGTCTAGAGGTCATGTTAAAGTAGGAATCTATTTTAAAAGAGGAGAATCGTCAACTGAGTTTAAGGTAGAAGTGCCTCGTGATGTAAAACATAGTAAGACCATGACCACGGTAGTGGAAGGGCTAATTAAACAGTTAAAGAGCCACAAAGGTGTCAACATTAATTTTGATGTTGAGCAGTGCACTTCTGCGTGGTTACAGTATCGCGTTAAATGTATGATGAATGACATTAAAGCGATACAGGCTAAATACTATATGTATTTTACTGATCGCAATTATGCAGAGCATTATGGTGTTTTGCGCGAGATGCAGGACTTGAACTCCTGTATGTCGTATGAGGCGAAACGCTTTGGCAATGTGGACGTGGAAGGCGATTATATTCACCCACTCGACGGCTATACCGGTGCACCAGATTTCCGCTTAGGACTGGTGTCTAAGTATTCTCCAGACGAGATTTTAAATGTAGAAGAATACCCATTTATTGCTCGTACAGTGGTATCATATCAACTCATTGACAACGAGGTAGAGTTGTCATACGGCAAGATATATGGTGACGAGTCATCATTCCCTAGCGTGCGAAGTTCACTGCTTAATCAGAACCCGGTGGGCAGACAATTTTATGCGACCGTTGCACGTAGTATCACATATGATACCGTGGCGAACGACAATAGCACAGTGAGACTTTTTTCTCGGTGGTATGACGAAAGGGATAACATTCTAGGGCATTTCGTCGCACCTTATATTGATACTTTTAATAATTTCTTCGATTTAGACCCGTGCATTTTAAGAAACCCGATTACAAATAGAGAGGTCGTACTGTGCACGGTGTTGGAGAAAGATGAAGACGAATATAGTTTTGGGTATGGTATTTATCATGGCACTGGAATTGTAGACCGTATCAGATCTGATGATGAAATAGATGAGTATGTCTACTTAGACTACAATGATAACTTAGCGTTTGAGTATTATTAGTATGACAAGAAAGGAAAATTACACAGACGCGGATAGAGATGTTTTATCCGCTACAATCGCAGAAAATACCACCCCCACCGAGACCGGGTGTCTAGTGTGGGAAGGTAAATTTGCGGGGCGCAGTCCTATCATCCACACACGGTTGAAGGGCGGGCGCAGATTATACGCCACGGTTAAGCGGTTCCTCATGGAGCTGGAGCACCCTGGCACAAGATACACGCGCGGTACTCGGTTCACAAACACGTGTGGCGATTATCGCTGTGTAAACCCTGCTCATCTCACGGCAACAGATGAAGACCTGAATAAGGCACTTGAGGCTATTGCGTGGTTAAAGCAGTATGGCATTCGTTTTCAGACGAACCAGGAGATGGCGAAAGCCTACGGGTGTACAGCTGTGACGATTGGGAAATATCGTGCAATGTATGCAAAAGACCCACTAAAATGGGACAAACTAATAGAAGGATTCAAAAATGTTCAAAGATAAAACGCTATTTTCACGTGAAGATGTGGCGAAACTCACCTCTCGATACGAAGATTCCATTAAACAGCACATACTGTTTAATTTAGGACAGTTATTCTTGAAAGGCGACGCCTATAGAGAGTTCTTGCATGAGACTGCCACGGTGGGAAATGACCCTATGACAAAACTCGAACTTTTATTAAAGTCGGACAACCTAGATACACGCCTAGCGCCTACTTATGATGCAGCTGGAGCAATTCTAGGTGCTGTACTTGCAGGGGTTAGAGGCGCAACAGAAGCCCTACAAGAAAGCACAGGGCTAGAAAGAATCTCACGCAAAGAGGTGAGCACATTTATTGCTGACCCTAAAGATACAATCTCAAGTTCATCAGAAAATAACAGTATTCTTAGAAAGATTATTGACAACCATGTCGATTTTGAAAACCGAGATACTTCTAAATCTGGTGAGTATGAAGGTTGGCAGTGGATTTATCACTGGGATGGTGTACTTTGTATGTTAAATGTAACCCTCCCGTCCGGTGAAACAGTTAAATGTCTATTGGTGGAAGACGATGAAGTTAAACTTGACTCAACAATTATGGATAAAATTAAAGCGTGGATGGCTAGAGAAACAGAAAAGTACAGCACCACAACCTTCCAGTGTTAAGATTGCATCACAGTATTTAGCAGGTGCACCTGTACTCCAAGATAACCCGACACTTGAGCAGGTAGAGCAGTATGTTGCACAAGTGTTAGCTTTCACAAAATCCCTGCCGGACAAGCGCCTGGGGGTAAAACTTCAAGGGCGAGAATGGTCTGAAGTAGTTTATTTAGTGATGGCAGGGTTATTAGAACTGCACTTTAATGCAGAACGGGCAATTTTTAATGCAGGAGTTGTTGAAGTATGCAAGGCTCAGACATCCCAGACTTGCCCGACAACGCTGAATTAGTAAACGGTAGATGGTGGACACCAAAGATGGTTATGCGTTTTTGGAATTATTCACCATCTACTTTTTATGCGAAGGCGAAAGGCAAGACATTACGCCAGATGTTATACGGTGCGAACATTCGTGCGCGTGTTGGCGAACGCAAATTTAAAGACCGGACAGGGCGGTTTAATATATGGGGGCGGGAGTATTCAGTAGCGATGATCTACTATTATATGGCTCGCTACAACTACATAGACCCCACTGTAACCACGTACGCCAGTTTCCGAGGCGCGTGTGCATCTTATGCTTATCGGAACGGTACAAGTGATCTACTGACAGGTATTGATATAAACTGCCAGCGGTTCGGGTGCAATATAAAGCATAAGTTGTTGACAATGACAGACGAAGAGTATGCTCGTTTGCGCAACAACTATGAAGAATTTATTGATAAACACAAACCGAGAGCGAGGAAAGAGCTCCCACAACATTTTGACCCCAACGACCGGTATTTAGAGTGCGTTCAAGCAGACCCTAGAATGTTGCCGGTATTTAATAAAGAGGCGAAAGCTCGCCTACCACAAGCGGAAGTACAGATAGCAGAACAGAAAGAGACTATCGATAACCTTTCGTTCCAAGTATTAGATTTAAAACGCAAGCTCGCTCGTGCAGAGATGGAGCTGGCGAACAAAGCCTTAGAAGAAATGAGGAGAAGAGATGGCAATTACATTAACAAAGATGACTGATGTCCCGAAACAGCGCAAAGCGAAACGTTCCTCTAAGACCCCTGAAGGGCGCGTAAAAGATGCTATAAAAGATTTATTCGATAAGTATAACGTGTACTGGTTTATGCCGGTCACAGGCGGGTTTAACCGCAGTGGAATCCCTGACTTCATTGCCTGTAGCAATGGAATGTTCCTGGCGGTAGAGGCGAAGAGCAAACATACGCGCCATGGAGTAACTGCACTACAAGCGCAGAACATAGAACAAATACTCTCCTGCGGTGGGTTGGCACTCGTAGTAGATGAAGACAACCTAGACGAGCTAGAGAATCTCATAAAACAAACGCAAACAGGTGCATAATGAATATTCTAACAATCGACTTTGAAACATATTACGATAGTGATTATTCACTGCGTAAAATGACGACAATCGAGTACATCATGAGTGGGAAGTTCCAGGCAATCATGATGTCGTATGCCTTAAATGACGAGCCGATTAAGAATGCCTTGGGCTATGCTGAAATAAAAGCAGTGCTAGACAGTATCGACTGGAACAATACCGTGTTAAATGCACAGAATACGCAGTTTGATGCCACGATTGTGCAAGCACGATTTGGGCATACTGCAAAATTTTATACTGACACAATGGCTATGGCACGGGTAACAGGCGCGCACGTTTTCAAAGGTGCAAGTTTAGCTGCTATAGCCGAAGTTTTGCAGAGTAACGGGGTAAAAGTCCCTCCGAAAGGGGAAGAAGTCGCCTCCGCTTGTGGGTTGCATTTGTATTGTAGTCGTCACGGCATATATTATTTATCTCGTGAGGAGCAGGAGGACCCTAACAAGATTCACGAGGGACATACATTACTACAAAACTATATCCGATACTGTAACAACGACGTTCATTTAGCACGTGAGGCATTTAAGTATTTCACAAAATTCATTACACCTGAAGAGATGAAGTACGGGGATATGATTTTGAAGTGCTACATTGAGCCTAGTCTTTATCTTGACCTAGGTATTATTGAGCAGGAAATTGCCCGTATTCACAAGCGAGATGAAGAACGTGCGAGAGAGGTTGCGGATAAATATTTTGCGGGTGACCAAAAACTTCTGCGCTCGACCTGTCGCAGTGTGCCAAAGTTCACAGCATTTTTACGTGATTTAGGTGGTGTGTTTGAGGATGAGATTGATGAGGAAGAGGAAATTATGCCTTATCAGTTTATCATTCCAACAAAATACAGCGACAAGAAAGGGCGTATTGAACCTTGCTATGCTAAAACATACCCGCCGGTGATTGAACTATGCGACCGCATGGACGAGATAGGGGAAGTGTTTAGAACAAAACTTGCGCTTAATTCAAGTATTGAGCTATCTCGTGCGGAGCGGTTTAAGTCAATCGCCCAGCTTAATTGTGGGTTCGGTATGCCATACACTATAAGCGGAGCGCACACGCACCGGTTAGGGGGGTCTGGCGGGCTTAACGTGCAGAATCTAAGTAGTGGGCGTAAAGTAGGGCAATCTAATGCACTGAAACGTTCAATAACTGCACCGCTAGGGCATCAAGTGGTGGTGTTTGACAGTTCACAGATTGAGTTGCGCACAGGGAGTTACATAGCAGGTGACAAAGCGACACTGCGAATGTTCGTAGAAGGGCGCGACCCGTATTCAGAACAAGCTGCCCTTATTTATGGGGGAGACCCATTTGAGATTAAGCGCATGGCAAAGTCTGGAGTAGAGCCATATGCTAGTATTCAACGCCCTGCAGGTAAAGCGTCGCTGTTATCCAACATCTATGGCACAGGTGCTATCGGATTTATGAACTACGCCAAACTCATGGGCGTGGATATGTCACACGAAGAGGCAGCACATATCGTGAAGGTTTATCGGGACACCCACCCGGAGGTTGTCAATGCCTGGAACGATTGTGAACTTGCGTTACGAGGAATGTTAGCCGGCGCAAGTGGGTATTTTGGTGGACCTGATGGCAAATTATTTTACTATGATGGCAGTCGAGTAAACCATGGTGTGCGTATGCCTGGAATTAGATTGCCTGACGGGAACTGGCTAAACTATTCTTACCTGACAAAGCGGGAGAAAGTATACCCAGATGGTACAGCTAAGATGAACTATGCTTATCGGGGGCTTAAAGAGGGGCGCATTCAGTGGATATTCACATATGCTGCTCGGATATTTGAAAACTGTAACCAAGCACTTGCTTTTGCAGTGATGAAGTATCAAGCCATGTTAATTAACCAGCGGTACAGAATCGTGCTTAACACTCACGACGAGTGGGGCATTGTTGTGCCGGATGCAGAAGTGCCACAAGCGAAAGAATATATGCAGTGGTGCATGAGACAGGTGCCGACGTGGGCTACCGGATTGCCAGTAGACTGTGAAGGTGATTCCGCAATACATTATGGAGATTGTAAATAATGCCGTGCAGAAGTGATTACTTAGAAGAGCCCAAGGTAATTTACAAAGGGACAAAAGAGGCGTTGAACGAGCGAGACGACGCCATAAAACAACTGGGAAACGAACGCAGAAGACATCTTGGAAAGGAACAAGAATTAAACACTACACTAGAAAATCTACGATTAAAATACAATAACTGTGTAGCGGATTTCGATGATATGACATGGGCATTCTGTTATGCCATTAATAAGTTATTCGACCATGACCCGCAGTTCTTAGAAATTCTCCTGCAGAGCAGTGAGAAATTTAAGAAAGTGTTCGATGAACATCAACTTTCTGACATGAGAGCAGGGCGCAGTTTCTTGTATGTAACAAAAGAAGGTGAGCGAAAACGCTTTATCGGGGCAGAGGATTAATTATGCAAGATACCGTAGTAAAGCAACTAGACCGTGTCTCATTTAACAACAAAGCCATCATTGATTCTATTGCTAAGTGGGGAAAGTTTAACTTAGATGATGTCATTGAATTTATTTATAATCGTCGCCCACGTGCCGATATTATAAAAACAGTCATCAAAGATGGTCGCAATGGTGAGTTTGTGCAGAGACAATATCCAAATAAAATAGAGGGTGTTGTCTTGCATGATGATGTATTATATATTCTCACTACATACCGAGCGTTTGCACTGCGCCACGTTAGAAATTGCTGTGAGGCAGTCTGGCTGGCAGACGGAGCAGATGAAATTGAGAATATGGTAGGTGAAGAGATTCGCAAAATAAGAATCGATGTCTCCCCAAAGAGCACCGATGAACGGTCAATTACCTGGACATTTGTGAACATCCAAACGAACAGAGATTCATATAATCTCCGCTGGGTAGGTGAGAGCAATGGATATTACTCAGAGACCATCCAGCTGGATGACTTGACCAACTTCTCAAAAGACCTCCACAAGTTGAACAAACTTGTGTTTGGTGAACAACCATAAGAGAAAAACAATGTTACAAGCCGAAGTCACTATGCCGTTATCCCATACGGTTATCAAAGCCTTCGAGACGTGCCCTCAGCGATTTTATCAAGAGCGGGTCTTGAAGAAGTTTACCTATGTGCAATCTGAATCAGCGATACGAGGCGAGCAGATTCACAAAGCCTTTGAAAATTATATCAAAGACAATACACCGCTTGATGCCAGCCTCTCTCCATATAGTGGGTGGGTAGAGACCTTTGCCAAACAACCTGGGGAGAAATACACTGAACTTGCCATGGCGATTGACTGGCAAGATAAGAAAGTGGGTTTTCTGCGTGGTAAGAATATCTGGTTACGTGGCAAGGTAGACTTATTAATCGACCAGGGCGAGGTCGGGTATGTGATTGACTACAAGACAGGTAAGTCAAAGTATGCCGACATGAGCCAGGTAGAGTTAATGGCAATGTTGTCGTTTATCTATTTCCCACACCTGCAGACTATTACAGGTGCACTTGTGTTTATCGATGAGAATAAAATTATCAGAGATACCTACACTCGTGATAAGATGGCGGAGTATCGTGAACGATGGATGAGTCGTTCGATTCCTATTGTCCAAGCGCTGACATCACGCAAGTTCCCGATGAAACAATCTGGTCTATGCGCATTTTGTCCTGTGCTGGACTGCCCATTTTATGCAGGAGAATAAACTATGGCAACTGCCCGCAAGCGTAACTACAAGCGTGAATATGAGATGTATCATGCTAAACCTGAACAGATTGCAAACCGTGCTGCACGGAATAAAGCTCGTAAGACAATGGAGAAAGAGGTTGGCAAAGCTGCATTAGCCGGCAAAGATGTCGACCATAAACGCCCATTATCTAAAGGCGGTTCAAACGCACGGTCTAATCTGCAAATCACATCCGTAAACTATAACCGTGGTGTAAAAAACCGGAAGAAATAACGGGTAATCTATGCCAGATATTACGGACAAAGAACAGTATCTTATTGCACGGGGCGACGTAGCAATTGTCGCCCTAAAAGCAATACTTAACACGCTCTTGCCGGCACAAGAAGCCAATGAGCGGATGGCAACCCAGTTGCAAGCAGTACAAGCAAAACAGCCCCCTGGCAATGTAACACTGCTGTCGATTTCTACCCAGGTAGTTTTGAACACAGCTTTATCATTATCCAGCGCGACTGAGACAATTAAGCAGGCTCTTCATGAGATTGAGCACTTCTCCACGGAGACCGGACAATCAGTAGAAGATAACACTGCAGTCGAGAATGTATTGAGTGCAATACGTAAGTCATCTGAAATTTATGCAGGCAAGACAGACGAAGAGCTAAAAAAATTAATAGGGCTATGAGACGTAAATTAGTAGAGGTTTATGGGGACAACTCCCATCTTCTGATTAAAACAAAACTTGCTCAACAAATATCGTTAGCAGTGAAAGGCTGTTATCTCACAGATGTGCTGGGAGATGGCGTGCGCCTTTGTATGCCGTGGGATTTAGAGACAACCCAGCAGGTGGCGAGCTGGCACGTGCCAACACTATCACCGATGTTGCGCGATTATGATTTTATTGGGCGGTTCGAGCCATACTTGCACCAGCTGAAAATCTGCTCATTTTTATCTGCTAATAAACGAGGATTTTGTTTAGCAGACATGGGCACGGGTAAAACAGCGAGTGTTGTATGGACAATAGACTACCTCTACAAGCTCAACAAGATTAAACGTGTTCTGATTGTCGGTGCATTGTCTAATATGAAGTCGACATGGAAAGACGAGTTTTTCGCCATCAACCCATTATATGAAGTCACCGTATTACACGGGGAGAAAGAACAGCGCTTAACGCTCGCACAGAACAATGCTCATGTGCATATCATCAACCACGACGGAGTAGAGACTATTCTGCCACAACTGCTGAAGAACAATTATGATGTGGTTGTAGTTGATGAATTAACAGCATTTAAAAATGACAAAGCCGACCGGTGGAAAGCTATGTTCCCACTCTGCCAACGTGCAGAGTATGTATGGGGGCTCACCGGCACACCTATGCCAAACCGCCCAGACGAGGTCTATGGGCAGATTAAACTGATAAAGCCAGGCAATGTGCAAGGAATCTCCGCAGGGCGATTTAAAGAAATGGTTATGCGTAAGATGTCGCAGTTTACGTGGAAACCCCGCTTTGACGCACATGATATAGTCGCCAGATATATGGCACCGGCAATTAAGATTGAAAAGAGTGAAGTGTTAGCTTTGCCGAAAGTGCATCATGAATATGTAGAGATTCCACTTACACTCCAGCAAGCAGAATTTTATAAGAAGATGGCGCAAGACCAGCTAGTGCGAGATGTAAACGCTACCATTACTGCAGTAAATGGCGGAGCACTAATGCAGAAGTTGTTACAGGTGGCGACCGGGGCAATTTATAACGACGCCCATGAGGCGATGGCATTTGATGTAACCCCTCGGATTGAGAAGACAATCGAGCTTATCCGCCAGGCACGTGCACGCTCCACCATAGAAGGTAAAGGCAAGACACTGGTGTTCGCACCATTTAGACATACGGTAGCCCTGCTCAAAGAAGAGTTGAGCAAACATTTTGATGTGGCTGTAATTACAGGAGAGACCACTGCAAAAGAGCGTGCTGACATATTTGCAAAGTTTCAACACGAGAACACACCTGATGTAATTCTTGCCGTGCCACGTGCTATGTCGCACGGGGTTACTGCTACCTCCGCGAGTTGTATTATCTGGTTCGGACCTGTTACATCGAACGAGACATATCAGCAAGCGTGTAACCGGATTGACCGCCCAGGTCAAACTCAAGAGATGTATATTTATCATCTCCACTCTACACCGGTAGAGAAAAAACTGTATGAGACACTGAAAAACCGCAAAGTGTCGCAAGCAGATTTATTAAACTTATACACCGACTTTATACGAGGACTGTAAAATGATGACTGACAACCCTAACCTTATTGACCCGACGCCATATGAGATGTCTGCGCTTGTGCAGTGGTACATTGACCTACGCGCGCATAAATCTGAAATTGAGGCGTCTATTAAACCTGCACTCGCGCATACTAAGCAGCAAATGCAGGCAATCGAGGCAGAGCTTACAAAGCGTCTACAGCAGGTGGACAGTGAAGCTATGCGCACAACAAATGGCACAGTCTCGAAGACAACCAAAACAAAATATGCTGTTGTAGATGCGTTTGCTTTCCGCCAGTGGATGGCAAAAAATCCGGAGATTGCCTCGCAACTAGTGAGTGGGCAAGTTACCCCTAGTGAAGTATCGAGTTACCTTGCAGATGGTGGCAAACTACCGGACGGTCTCGCAATAGAAAAAGAATATACAATATCTGTACGTAAGTCATAGGAGCAAAAATGAGTACAAATTTAACAACTCCATCACAACTAATGCCATTTGTGCAAGATGGGCAACTCCCAGCCTATCTACAAGATGGAGGCTACCAATCTACATTAGATAACCAAGCTACAGGAACGTCTGTAGACCGTATTACAGTAGTGGACGGTGCGATTGTTACCGACATCGGTGGCGTGCGCTCTTCTCCGTCACTGGCGATTGATGTAGTAGTTTTAGATGCACATCCAGCGGGGCGTGAGACATATCGCGCCTATTATGAAGGGCAGTATAAAGATGGGGAATCTTCTCCACCAGCGTGTTTTTCAGCAGATGGCAAATATCCTAGTCTGAATGCTGATAAACCACAGAGCCGTGATTGTGCCTCATGCCCGATGAATATTTCGGGGTCTGGGTCAAATGGTGAAGGTCGCGCTTGCGGGTATTTTAAACACGTGGCAGTAGCAGTTTACCCTGAACTTGACCGCGTCTTCCGATTAAAAGTGGCGAGTCGCTCATTGTTTAGTAAAGAGTTAAATGGTGTTCCTAGCCCATTGGGTGGCAACGCTTGGGGCTTCACAAACTTTGCTAAACTTTTACAGCAAACTAAAACCCCGTGGGAGGCAGTTGTTACCAGAGTAAGTCTGCCTAAAGGGCAGACATATGGGTTCTTTTTCACCCCGGTGGGTTATGTGAACAAGGAGCAATTCGAGAAGATTAAAGAGCTACAACGCTCCGCAGTAATGGAAGATGTCTTAACTGTTGAGGTTAGTGGTACCCCTGCACAGACTAACCCGGCAGGATTTTTACCGGCGGGTGCACCAGCAGTGCTACCAGTGCCACCAGTACAGCCACCAGTACCGCCACTAGCTCCACCAGCACCGGCTGGACGTGAAAAATGGATGGCAAGCCCTACACTGCCATCAGCAGTAAAAGATTGGATTGTGCAAGTGGATGACAGCACCGCTCGTACATATTTACAAGCAAACTACCCTCATGAGGTATAAGGAAAATTATGAGTTTACAAAACTTAACACTCAACATCTCACTGAATATCCATATCGGTGAAGATGGTAAAGCGTCTGTTACAGTAAATACTGCTGATGCAGATACCCCATATAGAGCACCGCCGACAGCGTATAACAACGACGCTGAAGATGTACGACCTGTGAGACGGGAACCTGCACAGGAGTTACCCCCTGCGCGAGCACAAAAACCGTGCACACGTACAAAAGCAGTAGCACAGGAAGAAAAGAAAGGTAGCACCCCAGAAGCAGATCAACCTGCAGTGCAAAAAGTTGCTAAAGAAGTAACTCCGCCTCCACCTCCGCCACCGCCAGCTCCACAGCCGGAACCTGTAACAGCAGACACAGAAGCTGTTATGCAGGATGTTGCAGCTAAAGCATTTGCAGCGTCAGCTCCACAGGCGAAAGAACCCGCTAGTGCAGGGGTAACACCTCCGCCTCCACCACCGCCGGTGAACACAGGAGTTACACCGCCACCTCCTCCGCCACCAGTGAACACAGGAGTTACACCTCCGCCTCCACCACCACCACCGGCAGGGCATACAGGTGCGACACCTCCACCACCGCCTCCGCCACCACCAGGTGCACTGCATATGAATAAGCCTACGCAGGCAGAGATTGATGCAGCACACGAGGCGCAGAAAGACTGGACACCAAGACCGCCTAATGCAGATGTAGTGGCACCGGTCGACTATATGCCAAAACCGATGGCACAACCTACCCCGGTAGCCGACCCTGACGATGCAACCGCTACACGAGAGAACAATATCACGGCAGTAGCACAGTCATTATTTGGCAATATGTAAATAATTAATTGCGGGGGAAACCCCGCTTTGGAGAAATCATGGCTTACACTAAAATCCCAAACACTGCAATTAAAGGCGCAATCGGTCTCTATGGTCGCAACTCTGCAGAGCACAATACAATTCTGTTAGTGGCAGAGGCACGTCTGCCGTATGACTGTATTTCTGAGCTTCTTGGTATTCCAGTTGCAGATATTAAAAACGATTTAACAGGCGAGACTCCGCTAGATGATAACGCCCACGCCGTCTTGCATAACTGCCTTGGTGCAATCATTCCGCTTGGCACAGAACGTGGTGTGTTACCTTGTAAAGACCAGGCATTGACTACAGAAATCCTTCGCTTGCTCGTTGAGTTGCTCGGACTACAACGCAAAATTACCGATTTACAAACAGAAAAAACCGCCCCATAATCTCCGTTCACTTTGACCAAAAGGAATGAAAAATGTCGTTTTTAAAAGACCTAACTAGCCAAGTTGGGCGTAACCTTATTACAGGACCCCACAAGACAGAAGTCAGAAAAGATGGCAGTCCTAAGTGGGTGGAACGATGGGTAAATTTCGCAGATGAACTGGAGACACAAGCAGCTGTCGACTATGTTGCAGATGAATGCAAGGGCGTTTATTTTGCACTTGGTAGCTTTAAGCCGGAATCAAATTACCGATACAGACGGTTGTCCGCACTGTGTACGCACTTAAAAGCCTTGTGGTTTGATATAGACTGCGGTGAAGAGAAATGGGTAAAACACGCCGGCAAGGGGTGTTATAAAACAAGGGAGGATGGCAAGCGAGCATTCTTAGCTTTTTTAGAATCAACGCGCTTACCTCTGCCAACGTATGTTGTAAGCTCTGGTGCCGGGTTTCACGTGTACTGGCAGTTCGACCGTGATGTACCGATTGACGAGTGGCGACCTATGGCGCTCACCCTCAAGGCAATCTGTGCCCGCTGGCAGTTTGAGGCAGACCCCGCGCGCACTGCAGACGCCTCGTCCGTTTTACGTGTGCCTGGCACTCATCACCACTCAGGTGCTACAGTGGAGATTATCGGTACTGGTGCTATAGTAACAGTCGAAGTCTTTAAACAGGCAATGGATAACCTGCGCCAGTATGTGCAAGACCCGATATTTGTACAACAGCAAGATATTTTAGCTGGGCTTGGGGCGCGACCTGATTTTGCAGATGGTGCAGAAAGCACATTATCCGAGCAAGAACTGACAACCCCGAAACGCTTTGCAAATATTATTCAACGGTCTGAGTTGACTAACACCGGGTGTAAACAGTTATATGATATGTACCTCCACCAGGAGCACGTGCAAGAGCCGATGTGGGCAGCTGCACTGAGTATTGCTAAGTTCTGTGTAGATGGTGAAGAGTGGGCGTTGAAAATTTCGGAAAATCACCCGGAGTTTGACCCTGGTCTAACCCTGCGCAAGATGGCACAATGGACGGCACCGCGCACGTGTTTATGGTTTTCCCAGAATAATATGGAAGGGTGTAAAGGATGTCCGCATTTTACGGGAATATCACAACGCCCATCGCAGTCTCCGATTATGCTGGGTGTGGATGAACGCCTGCCTGTTGTTGTAGAAGCGCCGATGGCGGGGAACACAGCAAGTGATGGCGAGGAAGAATACACAGAGCAGTTTATTATCCCTGAATACCCGTACCCATATTATCGCCCACCACAAGGCGGTGTATGGATTCAGGACAATTCTGATGGTGAGGTACAACAGCGTCAGGTGTATGACTTTGACTTGTATATTTACGACCGCATTGGCATGGGTGCAGATAACAAGCCTCGTTTCTGGGCGCGTCAACATACCCCGCATGACGGTGTGAATGAGATTGAGTTAAGCAGTGATGATATTTTCGGACCGGTAAATACTCTGCCAATTAAACTTGCAGCACATAATATATTACTGCCTCCAGATACAAACACAGGTGAGTTATACCGTTATCTCCGGTCGCAAGGGGCACAGCTCCAGCGGACCAAAGCAATGACTAACCCACCGCGTCAACTAGGCTGGACGCAGAACGATGGCTTTGTTCTCGGTAAATGGGAGTTTACTCGTGCAGGGCGTAAAATGTCGCCTATTCCTGACACAAACATTGCACGTAATTTTGCAGAGAGTTGCGAGGTGAGACGCGACGCGCGAGACCAGCTAGACAAGTGGAACCGTGCTATTGATAAATTGTATGGTGCTGAAGATGCAGCCACTTACCGTCTGATTTTAGCAATGGGGTTTGGTGCACCGATTCGCGCACGATTAGGGTCTGAAGTGGGTGGTGTTGTAAATATTTACTCAGAAGACTCCGGCTTTGGTAAGACTACCTTAACAAAAGTTATTGCCGGAATTTTCGGACAGTCGCCTGACCCGTTTGTGCTACAAGCGCAACACGGTACAACAGTTACAGCGTTCTTCGAGATTATTAGTTACGTGAACAGTCTTCCATTGACACTGGACGAGACTGGGCAGATGGACACTGACAGCCTAATGGCGTTTGTGCATACGTGTACCAGTGGTCGCGCAAAAGCTCGTGGTAGTAATCAGGCAAATGATATTAGACAGTCATTGCCAGGTTGGAAATCTCATGTCTTCTCAAGTTCTAACGTGAGCCTGTGGAACAGAATCACAGAAGCTCGTGCGGAGAATGAAGCATATCTCATGCGGATTGTTGAGATTCCTGTGAGAGCCTTAGAGCAGTCGAAAGACAAGAACTATGGTGACGACGCTGTACGAGAAGTGCAAAAGCATTTTGGTGTTGCAGGTCCAGTATTTATTGAGCACGTTATTCACAACATGGAGGAGATAAAAAATCTCTGGGTTGATGTCTCCCGTAGTTTGTCTGACCGATGTAAGTTACACGGCAGACATCGTTTCTGGGGGGATATATTAACTGCAGCTTGTGTGGGCGCTAAGGTTGCACATGATGCCGGAGTATATCCATTTAATCCTAGAGAAGTATTTACCACAGCTTGTAATCTGTTAATGAGCCTTAAAGCCCGTGCAGAGACAAAAGTGGTTAGTGAGTTTGACTTACTAAGCGAAATGCTCGGTACTTATATTGACTCTACGATTGTGATTAAGAACTCTACGACATCTAGCACGCCTATCCGGCAACCTCTACACAGAGCTTATATCCGTGTGGAAGTGGACGAGGCACGGATGTTTATTCAGAATATTGCACTCCGTGAGTTTGCAAAGACACGACAGTTCGGTATTGAGCGGTTAGAGACCGCCCTAGAGGAAATTGGGGCGCAACGAGGCGTGATGAAGCGGATGTGGAGCAACTCCGACTTTAAACAACACGATGCACCTGTGCGCACCTGGTACATTGACTTAACTGCTCCGCTGGCGAAAGCCTACTTAGATTCAGGGAATTACTATGAAAGTGGAAACACTGGCGCAGATGGTGGCTAGATTAGATGACGAGGTAGAGGGAATTAATAATGTCTACCTCTTCACTGCTTACCTGCCACGCAGTATCACATACGACAACATCTCAAATGAGATTCACGCTCTTGCAGAGGCTAAAGGAGTTTATGTGGGAGATATAAAATGGGTGGCACAGGATGCCACCACGGCTAAATTGTTAATCGGGCTGGGCAAGACCCAGCTAGGTTACCACGAGTATTACAACAAATGGAGTAATTGATGACTATTATTGCGTATAAAGAAGGCATTCTTGCTGCAGACAAAGCGGAATATCAGTACAGTATTGTGACGGGTAACCGCAAAAAAGTGCATAAGATGTCTAAGGGCAAATTCACATATGCCTGGGCATTCTCTGGCACATCTGCAGAGATTGCAATCGTGCAAGATTTACTACATACAATATTATCTCGTAGACCTGGTGATGAGTTACCGCACCAATTTAAGTTTACAGATGAAGAAGTAGAGGCTTGGAAATCTACCGTTCAAGGTATGGAGATTTTTGCTGGTGTGCTTGTTATTAAGCGAGTAGGTTTCGACATTCCTTGCCTTTATGCACTCTCCAACACACCATATGCGTTACCTGTTACATCGGAAGAATATGCGATTGGTATGGAGGCTCCGGTCATTGCTGCAAGAGCTGCTATGATGGCTGGTGTAGATGCAGTAAGAGCCATTGAGATTGCGTGTAATCTAACTAATATGGCACAGATGAGAAATGTCCAGAGAGACGTTCAATTTGAATGTATCATATAAAAGAAAAGCCCCGGATAACCGAGGCTTTATGGCTTCAACCAAAACGAAAAACAACTAATATCGTACAATCCCAAACTTGTACGGCGCCACTATAACACAGTAATAACAGAGGTACAACTCACGTAATACTTTCGCGTGAGTACCTTATTACTTTAAGGAGCGTCAATATGGCTAAACCCCCGCGCAAGAAGAAACATGACCCTTCAAAACTTCTTCGCGCAAACAGCAAGATGGCTGACGACTTTATTATATATGCAGTCGACGGGCTGTCACACGGTGTCAAATTAAAGCGCACATTTCAAACCGTTGCCATTAACTCTGCAGAACTTAGAGTGCTCACACAATGTAAGCACCGATTTAAGTTTGTTGTAGGCAGTGTATGGCGCGACGCAGACGGCAAAGACTTCATCACATACAGTCTAGTAGAGACCACTAACCACTGCTATGGAGAAGAACTTACTCCGTTGATTCAGCGCATGGCGACTGAACACGGAGAAGAAGTTGGACAGCTTAACTTTCTTACCACATTTTATTTCGCCACCTCAGATATGAATTTTGAGTTTGACGATGTTGTAGTGTGGCAGTTGTTAAAGCTCCATGACCCCTGGGGAGCATTACTTACCTGGCGGGAATATACCATCAACGAGGCAATTACTATGAACAAACATATTAAATCACAAGACCTGGACACCACACAGGTGGGAGGCAGTCATTACAGTAAACTGGCTATTCAGCCCCGGCACGTGATTGTACCCCTGCAACTGCCATGGGACTTTGGCAATGCAATTAAGTACGTCGTTCGCCATGCAGATAAAAATGGCTCGGAAGACCTGCGCAAAGCCTGGGATTACGTAGCACGTATGCGAGCAGAAGGGCAGAGCACATTTCCTCAGAAGAGAGTGCTCAAGCGCCACGACACGCTATTTAAGTCGTTTATTGCACAGTTCGACCAAGATGTTCAGACTGTGCTCGATGTAATGTGGGAAGTGTACAACATGAAGTTTACAGACCAGGCGCAGTTTAATGAGGCAATGAGTGCAATCTTATTTGAGATTAATGAGCTGCATAAAAAATACTACAAGTCGAACGCTTACGGGGGGTAATATGGAGTTTAGTAATGTCGCGAGTTATATGCGCGCATTTCGCGCTAAACATAATATCACTGCACGTGAGACAGCTATTGCGATGGAAATTTCTCAAGCATTTTTATCACTAATTGAGACAGAACAGAAGCCCATTCCTCGTGAGCGGTTTGAGAAGTTTTTAAATGTTGTCCGTAAGTACAATGAGAACACTGACGAGGTAGAATCTATTTATATCCGAGAGGCTACAACTGTCAACACTGTGTCTCTCCCTGTAGATGTAAAACGCTTAGTGCATAATATTGCGGGGATACACTTGTCGGAAGAGCATATAAACGAGATTAACAACATACTAACGAGAGCAAAAGATGGAAGAAAGTTATAAAACATTAGCACTAAAATGTATGGCAGTGCGGTTTGAAGGTCTAGATTCAATGCAGGATATTTTCGGCGCTATCGCCTCTGCCCAGCAATACATCTACGAGACCACCCCGCAGGTGCGAGATATGGTGGAGTATAAAGAGCAGTGTGCTTACACATTTGTCCTTCTTATTATTTACCTGAAGTCTGCAAATGAGCTGACTGATAATGTCTTAACTGCACTGGATAAATTAGACGGTGAAAAACTGGAAGTCTCCACCCCGTCAGAGAGCATAACCCGTATAATGGATATGCACGAGCTTACAGGTGAACTTGCTGGAATTACAAAAAATATCGTAGCCGGCAAGCTAGAGCACGTGCAGGGGTACCATATGCGTGTAGTGGTATTGTCCCTGATGTTCATGCTCGCTACAGAGGCAAGTTTAAAAACTGGAGAATCTCTCTACGCTATGGTCAACAAATTTTTATTAACAAGAGGTACTGTATGACACAGACAACAGAACTAGTACAAAAAGTACAAGAATGGGCGGAAGCTCGCAACCTTATAAAAGGGTCAACCCCAGTAAAACAATGTGTGAAACTCTTTGAGGAATTTGGAGAGTTAGCACGAGGCATTGCTAAGCAAGACCCTCTATTAACAAAAGACAGCATTGGCGACACTGCAGTAGTTTGTATTATTTTACTTGCGCAGTTAGGGAAGAAAGATATTCCTCTCCCACCGCCTTACTGGACTGCCCCAGCAGAGGGTGTTAAACATCACAAAGAATATGCTGTGATGCACTTGTGCGAGGAAATTGGCAGAGCGTCATTCTGGTTAAACCGCGCTGCAGGTAAGACTGACCATGCACTTGGCGCGGTGTTGGCAATTTTAGATGGACTGTGCACCGTGGCGCGCGTATGTGATACCACAATCGACGAGTGTCTCGCTCTCGCCTACAACGAGATTAAAGACCGCAAAGGCAAGATGGTAGACGGTGTCTTTATAAAGGAGGAGTAATATGCCACATATAAACTTTAGCAAGGAAGACAGCCTTAAATTCCTAGGTGCTTTTGCGGAATACCTCCGGAAGGAGCAACCGCCATTTACTGCAACTTCTAGTACAGCTCTAACAAATGAACTCGCTGACGGGTGGTTTATCCGTGCAGAGTCCATAGGCTGGATGTTACACGTTCGTAGATTTAAAGGCGCAGGAGGTATAGGGTATGAGTATTTTATAGAAGTAATATTTGCCAATGCAGCACAAGGTGTCGCTGTACATATTAATATAAAACTAAATGCTGATGAACCTATGCCACCGGCACTGGATGATTTCCTAGAACAGGTAAAACTCATGGAAGAACAAAAAGAACGCCCTGTGGTATTTACAGAGCAGACTTTACCTACACTATTAGATGGCTCATTCGCTTTAGCACCATCGATATACAAACACTACAACCGACCATTTAAGGAGTAATTATGCAAGAGTGCTTTCAACCTTTACCCACACAAACTCTAGAATTTGAAGTGGGAGATTTAGTTGTCCTGCGCAACCATAAAATCGCGCAAGTTGTTTATGTCAGTAAGTACGGAAGAGTTTTCGCCGTAGAGGACGGACCAGAGGTGCAAGATGTCTATGTTTACAATAGTGACGGCACTCGATACACAGATAGCGAGAGCGAGACAGATATTATTGCAAAAATGGTAATGTGCAACCGTAAACGCGTTGTACTCGATGAGCATAAAACTGAGGTGCCAGTTACACTGGTGTTGCCTACAACTGCACTGCGAACACTAAAACCGGGCAGTGCGGTTGTCACATATTGTAACAAGGATGGCAAAGTAAAGGTAATCAATCTACCAGCTCCATTCTCTCCTAAACACGGTGAGGAGGAGTATTATTATATAAGATATTCTGAGCTCGGTGATGAAGGAATTATGTGTACAGTATATGTCGATGATTTCCGTATAGACAAAGCACGTAACAGCATAGGGAATTGTTTCAGAACGCGCAAAGATGCCACTGTGTGGAAAGAACTCATGAAACAACTACAGGAGAAATAATATGAAAACTAGAGACTACATTAACAATGTGCGCAGTTTTTTCCAAGACGAGAAAGCGAGCCTAAAGAAAATCTGCGACGCTAATTTAGATAAATTCCCCAGCTCGTTTAAGTGGAGTATGAAGCAGAAATTGGAGCGCGGGCGATTCACGTTAGACGGCACCAACTTCTGCTCTCGCAAGGTGGCGCACATATTAAGACGTGCTGCGCAAGAAGAAGGAATTAAACATCGTCGCATAGGACGTGTTATTAAATTCTCTATGAACGGATATGACGCAGGAGCAACAATATGATTAATGTACCACTTAACCGACATTATGCTTACAACGTAGTGGTAGGCAAGCCAGTAGGGCGCCAGAAGCTCTACCATACAGACAGTACGATTTTTGTACTGCTTATCCGCCTAACTGCTAAACTGCGTGGCGCACAGGTAAAAGTTTACCGTGCAAATATTGATTACACCCCAGCTTAATTATACTAGGTACTAATTATGTCAATGTATTTATTTGCATACTTGTTCGATGTGTATGGTGGCATTCTGACGCTGTTAATCATTATTGCTGGTGTAATGACGGTGATAACAGGCACTGCGTTTATGATGATGATGATCGACAACCACGCTTTTAGAGATTACGATGGAAATGCAGACTATAAATTAGAATACAAAAGCTACTATTATCTAGCAAAGAGAGTAAGTAAGATTGCTGGTACTATTGCAGTTATTTTTATACTCTTGTCTGTGTTTCTCCCCTCTAAACAAGGTCTAGCTATGTTAGGAGGAGTCTATATTGGCAAGCAAGTCTATGAGCAGATGGACAACTCTGACCTGACGAAGAAAGCAGTGAAGGTGCTAGATGTAAAACTTAACAGCTATCTAGATGAAATGCTGGAAGAAGATAAGCCGAGCAAGAAGGACTAGCGCATGGAGTTATATGAATATATAGCCTCTGTGATAAAAGGCTTTCTCGTTGTTGGTATTGTATGGTCTATTATCTATTTTTATACCTGTAAAGAGAAGTACGAGGAAAGAGCTAGAATATATTTCCGTATCTTTATAATCTTGTACATTCTTTCACCACCGGCGAAGATAATACAGACAATTATTGCTCATCTACCCCAGTAAATTTAACCGTCATTCTTGTTGCAAATAATGTGGCAAGAATGACAAAATCATCAACATTGAAATTATGGAGTAACAACTATGAAATTTTCAGAAGCATTAGAACACGCTAGACAAGGTGCAAAAATCGCGCGTGAAGGCTGGAACGGCAAAGGTATGTTTGTCTTACTGATAAACGGTGAATGCGTTAAAGACGCTATTAATGAAGTCTACGGTGACCCTACTGGGGAAAGTCATGATGTGCTTGATTTCTTAATGATGTTCACTGCACAACAGACCTTGGTTCCTTGGTTAGCGTCGCAGACAGACATCTTAGCAGAAGACTGGGATGTATTGTAAGGGGTTAGCATGGCAACTATAGGCTTATTAGGATTGATTGTGGCGATTGCAGGTGGTGTAGCCTTTTACCAGCTTCTAAGTTTAGGCGACAACAATCATGATGACGAATCAGGTAAAATGGGGTAACTACTATGAAATATAAACTTGGGGCATTCAAACCTAGAGACGCAATTATCTTGCTTGACTTCTTACAAAAATTAAGAGGGTGTCAGGTGAAAAGTGGCAACAAAATTATTATACCAGGTGATGTTATTGGCATTTTACCTGTTAACGCCTTTCTCCTCATGTTTAGAGCTAATATTGGTAATTTTCCTGGTGAACTCGTTGCCACACAAGGGTTCCATGTCAATAGTGTTTGGACAACGCCTAGTGGTGATATGCGAAGTGTGACCGCAGATATTACACATGAAGATGGCGGGGAAGATGTGTCTACCCAGCCTCCATCACCAAAATCTACACAGGTTGGTGGTGACCACTATAGCAAGATGAAGATACAACCGATTGACTTCATAACTGCAAACGAACTTGGCTACATAGAAGGTAACATTATCAAATATGTATGCCGGTATAAGAGCAAAAACGGTGTTGAGGATTTGGAGAAAGCCCAGCACTATTTGCAAATGTTAATTGAACAAGAAACAAAAACAAAGGAGTAACGTTATGACACATGGAGAAAAACTAGTAGGTATTGACTTTAATGTTGGTAACCGTGTTGATGTGCATGATTGTAAGGTGCTATTCGCACAGGCAATCGACCAGTTAGAAGCCATCAAGCGCGGACCAGAAATGATTAGCGACCTACAATTACGTCTAATAGATGAAGCTATATTGCGAATTCTAGATGCACAAATGTGGGCTGTTAAAGCCATCACAGCGAAGTAAACAAAACCCCCTCAGCGACGAGGGGTTATTTTATTTAGAACCGCCCACTCTTGTGAGCCACACTTTAACTAAGTCCCTTACTATAGCTGGGAGCAGTTTTAGCAGGACTTCTACTATCATTGCACCGCTCGCACCGGCTAACACCGCCAGCACGCACGTGTACCAGATGCTCATCTGCGACGCATAATGATACGAGAGTGTTACCCCCACATATGTCCCCACAATCACATCCAATAACCGCGCACACATCTGCTTGTCCGCGTCATAGTATGCCACGCCTTTAAATGCCCCCAGCAGAGCCCCCAAGGTGATTAACCCTAGCTCAACTGTGACCTGCGTAATCTCCATTCAACCCCTCACATCTCAATACATAAACAGCCGCACCGAAAAACCAAACCCCCAGTACAGTGCTAACGAGCAACATAAGGGAGAGTGGCGGATAATCAGTCACATATCCATTTGCGAATATTGCCTGAATTAAAGCGCTCGCGAGGAAGGTAAACGACTTACACATCTGCTTTCTACGCTGGCGTGTGGCAGGTGCTAACACCCCGGACACTACAGCAATAGTTGCAACAATAATAAAGAATGCCGGTGCGGTCTCAATCGTCTGGGGCAGTGAGAAGTCTAACCACCCCAGCGTATTAAACACCGCCGACACCCACAGCACAGCATTAATAATAATTGCGCTCACAAGCACTGCTCGTGTGTCGCGCCCGTAGAAATTACGTAGCACTGTGCATCCCATAGCTCACCCCTTATGCGTGGTTCTCAACATACTGTTGGATGTTAATTGTGAACTTGCCATCGAACCCTTCAACTTCAAGCGGTTCAAACTCCAGCGTCTCTTTAGTAGCGGTCTCGTCCGAACTACCAAGGATGTTAGCATACTCCCCGACCTTTGTCGTGTCGAACATCAACGCGTACAATGTACGTGTCAGTGTCGCCGTGTGCGGTACACCTTTGCTGTCCTCCAACGTACAGTGAATTGTCAACGTTGGGCGTTTCTCAGCAAGCACTCGTGCTAATGCACGGTCACGGTCTTCATCATATGTAGTGAACTTGAATACATTAAGACCTGTGTCTTTTAATAAGCGAGGGGAATATTCACCTTCATAGTACGGCAATTCAGGGTACGCTAGGTGAAAAGTAGTAGGTTTCACTACTGGGTGCCCGTCAGATTTCGCATAGCGCTTCTTAGACGTAATAGTAAATCTGCGGTCTTCGCTCTTAACTGCCTCATTAAATGCTTTAGCAGAGCCGTAGTCTTTCTTGTTATATGTTACACCGTCTGCCGGGAACTCGAAGTCAGTGTATGTGTACAGTAACTCGTTGTCGACAGTAGATGCCACGTACTCAGATGCAACTGTAACAATAAAACTCTGCTCATTACCACGCAACATATCTGCATTAAATGGTGGCATAGCTACTAAGTCTTCATTAACAGGTGTACTGCGGTCTTTTAATGTTTGGATATTTGCGCCCCACACTGCGCCGGTTGCGACGTGGCGAAGTGTACGTGTAACGTTCTCGACATACTGCTCATCTGTTTCTTCCAGCGGTGTGTAATCTTCTACAATCTCGACAACCCCAGGGGCTTTGACTTTGCCATCGCCAATTTGAATTGTGACGTTATCAACGTCATCCATAAAAATAATTTTTTGTGCCATTGCTATTCTCCAAAGAACCCAATTAAATCTACTGCATATTCATGCCCGGCTTTTAGCCCTTTCGCATAAATACTCTTACTGTTCCCATTACACCAGATTGTGCCACCGTCCCATGTCTGCACAGCAATCTTGTCTAAGTTATTCAGTGCATTTGCTGGTAGTTTAAATAAAACAGTCGCCTCATTTATATCCTGCAGCACTGTAAACTCTAAATGAATTTTGCCTGTACCGTCTAGCACTGACAACATTCTGAACTGTGGGTTTAAATATGCCCGTGGGTTTGATGTTGTGGCAATAGACTTGTCAACCGCCCAGTCAATCGTATACCAGTTATATGGCTTAGTAACACGGATATATTTTCCCTCTACAGAGAAGTCATCCGGGTGTAATTCAGGAAGTGCTACCACTTTCATAGAACCTCCAAAAAGGGGTCTTGCGCCCCCACACTATTTACTGCTTAATCAAGAAGCCGTAGGTTGTACCACCGGCATTTTGGATTTCTTCGCCTTTAATCGCATCGATAATCTTATCTTTGATTGCCTCTACAAAGTCGGTATCAGCAGATAAAATTTCAATTAACTTCGGCTTAAAGGTGGTTAATGCAACCATCTCATCGAAGTATTCTTGCGCAGACTTCGGCGCATCGACAAACTTAGATAAGTCTGTCTCAATAGTGTCACCGTTGCTCAATGTTAATTTGAGCTTGTTTTCTTCGGTAAGCTCTGCGTGTTCGAGTTTAACATCGATTGCAGTTGCCGGTAACGCTAACTCTGAAGTGGTATCATCGGTGTAATGAAACACTAATTTACCTTCTTCTACAGTTACAGAAGCGATGGCTTTCTTAACTTCCGGTAACTCTACAGAGGCTTTTACACCACTGCCGGTGCGCTCTAACTTGACGTTACCCTCATCATTGATTTTTACTTCAACATAGCCACTATCGGTAACTTCTAATGTGTTGCCTAAGTCGGCAACATGGACTGTTTTGATTTTAGACATTTTTAACTCCTTATTTGTTATGTCTATTGTTTATACTCTTGGTTCCATTGGGTCATTTGGACCGTCTGGAGCTTTAGGATTTGGTCTTACTGGTGTATTAGGGTCAAACGGAACAACGTGTTCTCCCATAATAGTTTCAAACGTGTCTTCATCTGTAATACCTTGAAATCTCTTAGATGTATTAAACGTCGTTGAAACCAACTCATACCCTTGATGTTGTAACTCAGTTAGAGCTTCATAATATTTTGTTGTAGGAATTTTAAAGCCTATTGTTCCATCCACACTAAATTCTTTTAGAATTTTGTTTGTGTCTTGTTCAATAAACTTAAATCTAGCTGTAGCTGCCCCATCTTCCGCTTGGATTGGTAATCTTTGCATAGTAATAGTAAACACCGTAGGAGTTTCAGAATCAGGAAAATACATCGGTGGTGTGAAATCACTACTTACAAATTTTAAGTATTTAGATGATTTTGCATACTCATCATAGATTGTAGTTGGAATTTCACTACCCACTTTTCCAGTAAGTTCTCCTAGAATCGTAGCGTGAGTGTCTAGATTCCAACCCTCTGGTGGTAAATCTACACGTTTAAAAATTACTTTTGACATCTTGGACGGTGGAGATGGCAAATCCGGTGGAGATGGCAAGTCAGGAGGCGGAACAGGGTCACCAGGCTCTGCAGGCGCAGCATGGGCGTAGTAAGATAACTCCCCTTTTGCATTGTATACCGGCACAAGTTCACCAAGTTCTTTCGGCTCTGTGGTAATTTTCTTCTCTAAGTCAGTAATTTTCTTTTCTAACTCAGCAATCTCTTTACCACATTCACACTTACCTGGGTTGTTATTGCCACCGGTAACAGATGGGTCCAACGACTCTTTATCCGCTACCAAAAATGTGCAGTCATCTAGCGCAACAATAACTTTATCACCGGCGCGCGTAATACTGATTACCTTGCGTGGGTCGCAGTTATTAGTGGGTCTTGCGACCGACCCACCACAAGAGGAGCACCCGGCTCCTAATTTACGTCCATTCAAATTCATACATTAGTCCTCAATGATGACATCAAGATAAGTGGAGCGGACACTATCTGTCGCCTTAGCATTTGCAGAAACCGTGAGAGATGTCCCTGTAATTTCAACAAGACCACTGGAGTAGAATTTTTGCAATGTGCCAAAATCCAACGTCGCAGATGCTGCAGTGCCAGCTTTAACAGTGACAACTTGTTTACTCACGTAACCACCTTTAATGTTGTAGACTTCTTTTACACCGCCTGGCACGAGGTTAGTTTTACCTGGGATTTTATTATCGTTAAATCCGTTAGGTGTCTTAGTCTCTGTTAGTACGCCACCAACAAGGTTAGTCACATTTATCTTGCTGACGAGCGGGTCTCCTTCTGCATAGATAACATATACTTGCCAATAACAGTTAGAGGCGCGAGGGCGCACAGCAATGAGCATAGCTGTCAAATCTTCGATTACTTTAACAGTGGTGCCATTGACTTCGAGTGATGGCGTAGATAACCCGAATCTGGCATCAGGTGCAATAGGAGTTATACTGCTATTACTGCTGTCCTGTAACCCTAAGTTACTAGCAAATGCATACACCGAGCCGTCTAAGCTACCAATTCCATAGGCGTGAACCTGATCTTTCTTACCGATTGCTACTGCTGTAAGTTCTACCGAGGATGTAAACTCTAAACCCTTTAATGTACGTTTACCCTTGATGATATTGCTCAAGTTAGTTTGTGCTGCAGAAAACGCATATGAGGTTACTAGAGGGTTTGTTCCACTGGATGCCCCTACTTGTGCAAGTACCACACCAGTAGACTTCTCAGTCAACGTAATCTGCGGGCAGTTCTCACCAACAATACCCTTATCACGAGTTTGCGCATTAAGGATAACTGTAGCAGTGTTGTTGCTGTTGTCTCGGTCTAATGATGTATTTGGATTAATAGACGCTGTGAACTGGTAGTTACCCAACACTTTTGGCACAACGGTAAATTTAACTTTTACATTGCCACCACGCTTTAAGCCTTTAATGTTGTAAGACAAGTCGCCGAGTTTTTCCACTTCATCTGCTGCAGAGTATGTATTGCTAACATCTTTAATCTCATAGTCGGATGTGTTCGCCGGAGCAGCAATGTTTAAGTTAGTAAGCTCATTCTTACCTTCGCCGGTATTAGTTACGGTAACAACAACTTTATACTCTTCACCAGCAAATGCAGTTGTCTTATCTGCAACAATGCCAACACCGACTTCCTGGAACACTGCGTCCATAGATACTAAGCGCACGCACTGACCGTCTTGTTGTGCAAGTAATGTAGTGCCTTTCTTCCACGTGGCTTCTGGCAACTTAGCAATCTCTGCACAATCTAAACCTGCTTTTTGTTCAGGTTGTTTAGGAAGATTTAACTCGTAAGACCACTTACTCCAGGACGCAGGATTTTTTAGTGTGCCGTCAGGGTTCATACCCTCGTCATTTGAGCGCACCCAACCTGTTTGTGAATTAGCTGCGCCGGAATAGACATACTGCGTTACCTCACCTGCAGTAGCAATTTGCCAGCCGGTGAAATCAAATGATAATCCGGAGGTGATGTCATCTTTAGAAGCAATGCCCACAGACTCAGATACACCTGATTGTCCAAACTCTTTTGGCATACCGATAGTTGTATTAGCGTCATTTGCACTAAAGCCACCAGAGAAGCAGGAGAACCCTAGACGCGCAATGTTGCCGGAGCTTGCCTTCAAGGTATTCAAGTTAGTCGCTACAGCACATTTTTCATGGATAGCTTCTAACTTACCTTCCGAGTTTACACGCACTGTGGTGTTGTCTACGTGGTCGCTAAGCGCAAACTCAGGTTTATCTTCCAAGACTTTTACACGCTTAGTTACATCACCAATCGGAATGTCAACAGTGGTGTCATCTTGGTTAGTGATGGTGACATTACCATCGGTGCCCTTCACTGCTTTAACTTTAATTTCCTGACCTGCAGGGATTGTGGCAACAAGCTCACCCTTGCCGTTAGTGATTTTAACACTACCGTCAGACTGCGCGGTGTACGTGTAAGTAACAGCATCGAAGTCATCTTTCAAGTTAAGCTCATAACGACCGCCACCAGTTACAGTGAATGTCGCTTTTTTAGTCTTGCTGTCGTATGTCACATTTTCTAACACGCCATCGGACAAACGTGCAGTGGTCTCAATAACAGTCCCGTCAGACATAAGAAGTGAAATCTTGTGCGAGCCGTCTGCCTGCTTCTCAACCGTTAATGCTTGCGGTGTAGCAAGGCAAATGTCACCGTTCTTAATTAACTGACAGATAGCGTCTGTTAATAAGTCGCAGGTGAGGACGCGTGTATTACGCCATAAGCGGTTGTCTGTACAGTCAACCAACCCCTCTTGCAACTGCCCCGCCTCAATCATCTGACGAATGAGGTCTTTGACAATCAGCTCAATACTCTTGAGGTCTGTGCCACATCTTGTGCAACCCATTGTGATTCTCCTTATTTGTACATTTCTCTAATAGCTTCAGCAATGGCTTTTGCAACAAGCCAGCGTTTATCTACTAGCGTCTTCATTTCTGTGAAATTAGAAATAAACCCTAACTCCACAATTAGTCCCCCAGCAGAAACGAACGCAAGGCGTTTGTGCTGACCGGAGTCTTCTGGCTTCCACCCATCGTCTCCACGTAAGACGGAGTCAGTAACACTCTGAATAGCTCTCGCAATATTCTGGGCAATCTGGCGTTTGTTATCACGTGCGAGCACCTCAATGCCTTTAGCAGTCTTGTTTGTGCTGGTATTTAAATGGAACTCTACAGCTAAGTCAGAACCCGGAATTAAGCGCACAGCTTGTGCGAGCGGAGCATTTACTCTGCCTTCTCCGTCAGTGACGACATCAAAACCCCAGTTACGCAGATAATAAGCGACATAGTTGCGCATATCGGCAGCATAGTCTGCCTCTTTATACCCGTCTGCCACAGCACCAGGGTCTGTATTAGAATGCCCTGCTGTAATTACAATTCTTGTCAAATTACCACCCCTACAATAAATCCAATAACCGCACCGATAGCGATGCCACGCCATAAAGCGCAGCACCAGCAATATGTCTTGAACTCATCTACTTCACGGGTGTCAACCGTAATTTCTGCGCTGACACCTGCTTTTACAATGAGCTCTGATAACTTACCTATGGGTGATGTCGTGTAACACATTATTTCTTTTAGTTTACTCACGGATTTTACCCTCTAAATTGTCAAACATTGATAACATGACCGCATATAATTTGCGTCGTTCTTCCCCCATAATATCCAGCGCATTATCTGCTTCTAACATTGCGTCAATGTCTCCTGATTGTTGCGCTGTGAGTTTTTGGCGTACTGCACTTGCAAATGTCATACCGTTGTATGAGATACCTTTCTCCATGTTTTGCAACTGTTTTTCTAGCGCGACAAGTGTAGTCCATCGAGGGTCTGCTTGCAAGTCAGCCTTACCTCGCACCATATTGTAGCCGTCCGTGCCACGAGAGATTTCAGATTTTAATTCTGCAATCTTTTCCTGCACTTCTTTCTTCAACGCACGGTTGTCGTATTTCGGGATAAACCCGTTGAAGAATACTTTTGACGCTGTCTCTGCACCGCTCTCGCCACTCTCCATACCACGGATAATTTTAAGTGCTGTAGAACCAATACCACCGAGCGCTTGTTGGAACCCATGTGTAATCTCAGAAGACGACACATCAAGTCCAATCTTGCTTAGTTGCAAGGCTAGCTCTTTCGCCACATATGGGTCAGACGCTTTTGTCTTCATCCAGTCAGGTGCATCCATAATACGAGAACCATCTGCACGGTAAGCATATTGATTGACAATAGGATTGCCGAATGAGTCTCGGTTTAAGATGTTCTGCGCAACCGGTTGCAAGATTGTCGGGATAATCCCTACTGCAAGGTCATCACCACGCGTCATGTCATCACCGAACTGGAGTGGTACAAATACCTGGAACACACTATTTGCCATAGAGCGCACACCCTCTGCGATAGTAATGTCATCACGCATACCGTAGTGTATTGCACGTGCAGATGCAGTAATCCAGCGAAGCTCATGTGGCATTTGCACGCAGGCTGTCATACCAGCGCAGAGGGATGTCTCTGTCATCTTAACGCGTGAGCCAGCCGCCTTTCCGTCCTCGTCATCACCCAGGTCTCCGTCCATCGCAGCAAGACCCGCGAGTGCAAGACCAAAGATTGTCGCTGCAGCTCTTAACCCGTGATAACCATGCGATGGGTCAAACATATGCACAAATGTGCGTGCACCCACCATTCCGGAGTTAAAGAACATATAGAGGGCACGGAGCGACACTGCCCCGCCTTTGATTTCAAAGTTACCCGTGATGTTCTTAGACCCGTTAATCGCTTGTTTCTTGATTTCTGGGTTTGCTTCTAAGAATGAGATTAAATCTTTCTCGTTAGAGAACTTACGCCCTGCACGCATCTCCACATACTCCATGAATGTCGCAAAGCGAGTCGACTCCTCTAATGAGTGAGAAATTTCACTAAGTTTAGTAATACCCTTCTTAGCTGTGTTCACTGCCATCTGACGTGCAGTCATACCTTTAGTGAACGCATTCTCTGTCATCCAGTTATTGTATTCCTCGAAGTCAAATCTGGCGTTCATTACCACGCCACCACCATAGCGTTTAAACACGTCATACTGCCACTGGCGGTTGCCTGTCCACTTACCCTTTAAGATAGCCGGCACAGACTCAATAGCACGTTTTACAATGCGCGGTGCTAGTCTGCCAGCTTCCGTGTCAGAGACTACATTATCTCCGGTCATCGTGCGGAACGCAGCTTGCGTGTTCACCAGCGCGGTAGCAAGGTCACGTGCGAACGCCACCGGTAAATACCCTGCAGACAACGTTGTTCTTGTGGTCGACATGAACCGTGTGGCATTTGTTAAGTATCGCCACATTTTAGAGCGGTCTTCCCAGTTGCGGGTAGAGCGGAACGCACGTTGAATTGTCGGGTCTTTGATTGTCAATGTATAAGGAATACCGTTTTTAAACACTGTCCATGATGTACCATCTGACTTGTTAGGCGCTTGCCACTGCATTCCAATCTCATTATTTTTGCCCACAAACTGCGTCTGGTTGACAGTAAATAATGAACCTAGTCCATACTCTTGACCTGCTTCTAATAAATACTGATTCTCACGCTGACGCAGTGCATAAGCAATGCGCATTTCTGCGTGTGCATACCAGTTGGTGAACGGGTCTTTCGCTTCTGTTGTACGACCACGCGCCATCTTATTAAATGCGGTCTCTTTGTCCCACTCGTTTTTAAGTGGAGCATAGAACACGCCTCGACGGCTCTCGTATGTGTCGGTAGAGATTACACCGCTCATATATTCGAGGTCTGTTATTGCATCATTTTGTGCAATCCACATTCTGATGAACTCGTCGACCTGGCGTTTTTGCTCTACGTCGAGATTTGCGAAGAACTGCGAGCCGTCCTCATCTGCTACTCTGTTGCCATTTCTGTCAGTAAACTTGAAGCCAGATACGTGGTTAGTATCTCGCCAATGCTCACCAGTATATGGGTTAATGCCACCAGGGTTTTCTTTAAACTGTCTAGCACGTTCGCGCGCCATTGCTGCATAAACAACATCGGACGTGAACTCACTTGTCCAGCCTAATTTTTTAGTGAAGTCGGAAATCATCTTGCGGTGGTCAAAACCTGACTGCTCATTAATACCACGCTCGTGCATAAAGTTGTTGTACGTTGCACGAATGACATTCACCTCATTTTGTAAATCAAGCGGAACATTATTTCTGCCGTATTTAGCCACAGCCATGCGCGTCGCCCACGTTAGCATTACATCTCGGTCTTGAGTGTAATACTCCATCTGCATTGCAAGACCCACGGCTTTGTCCAGGAAGTTATCTGCGGATTCTTGCCCGGAGATAGTGGACATCCAGTCTCTTAATTTGAGAAGGACTTTCGCAAGTTTAGGGTGAAGCGCCCAGACACGGTCAATCTGCTCATTCACGTGTTTTGTGATACGTGTGTTGCCGTTGCGGTTTAATACACGGTAGTCTAGCTTGTTCACGCGGTCTGCAAGTTGTGAGATTGTCAACCCATCTTCTTGCACCCACTCAGTAATATTGTTCGGGTTGCGGTAAGACAAACTCCAGGTATCGAGCAGTTTGCCATCTTCGCCCACCATTCTATAGGCACTTGCTTCTGCAACAGCAGGTCCTTCCACACCAGCAGCACGTCTAAACTGATAATACTGAATGCCACTCTCATGGTCTTTGACGAACTTATTGATGTCCTCTTTTGTGCTTTTTAAGGCAGATAACCCTGCATTTGCTGCACGGTATGGCACAGACGACATTAACTTCATACCATCTTCGATGAACTTAGCGACTGCATCGACATCTGCTGGGCGAGTAAACCCAAAGAACTTAGCCACTTTCTGCAAGAAATCTCTAACACGACTTACTGCTCGTTGTAAGTTTGTCTGCTCTTTTTCTGACAATGCCTCTGCCACCGCACGTCTAAATTGCCCGGACGAGAACATTTCTGCTGCAAACTCAGATAGCGCGTGCGGAGATGTCTCATCAAACGACAAGCCGTACGGCACTACTGTGCCATCTTCCTGCGTTACTTTGGCAATCTCAGAATAACGTGGGTTATTAAATACATCACTACCACGCACGGCACCGATGAGAGACTCCATATCTGTCAACAGAGCAATGTCTTCGTTTGTTAGCCCAAACTGCGCAGGGTCTACTGCATGACCAGATGCCCGTGCTTGCTTGTAGTTGTTATAAGCAAATGCACGTTGGTTGAAGAATGCGTGTGTAGCCTCATGCACGAGTGTATGCACGTGCTCGTTAAATGTCATACCGTCGCGCAGATAAATCTTGCCTGTCTGGTTATCATAGATACCACGTGTGTCTTTACCGAATCTTGCTTCCATCTCTGACTTGCTAAGCACTTCAATATCTACGTCATTGTCGATGGCGCGTTGCTTAATATGCCCTAGAATACGTGCAGAAAGCTCCCCAGGTTTAAATTGTGCCTCTAAATACTCCAGTGCTTTAGACACTTTGTTTGTGCCCTTAATTGCATGGTTTGCGAGGATTCCTAGGTTGTCATTCGCCATATCAGAACGCAAGCTAGATGTAGCAGGGGAGTTCTCTCCGTCTGTCATCAGATGTATATCAATCTCGTGTTTGAGAGCGGTCATAGCGAACGCCTCTGCAGGAGTTAAACGGTTTCCTTCGGTATTGACATACTCGTTAATGCTGGCACTTACTTTAGCAAGTGTTTCGCGTGCATATGTTCTGGTGAACGTAGTGTAAGCGTCCATACCGTGCTCGGCTTTAATGCCGAACCCGTCTAACATCTCACTTAAATACCCGCGAATCTTGCGTTGGATTTCTGGTGAACGGGCGCCATAAATAACTGCAGCTAACTGCTCGTCATTTTTAGCCTGTAAACTTTCCACCATATCAGCTGCCCAAGTTTTGAAGAAACTCGGAGATAGCGTGCCAGTGCCGGCTTTCATTACACCCAGTAAATCAAACGGTTTTAATCTGCGCTTGTTCTTCGTAGAAGTCGCCCCTGTGAAGGGGCTTGCGACTTTCCCGTGAAGTCCTCCTTTGTTGGCAACTTGTTCGTGTCATTCAGGGCTTTTAGCGCGACTTCACCGGCATTCTTCGCTACAACAAATGGAGTACCTACTTGCAATGCGCCTAACAAGGTGTCCACTCGTGCTTGATTCTCAGCAGATAACCCTGTTCTCATGGCTTTGAGCGCAGGAATACTGGCACGGAGATTCTTGCTATCCACTGGCTCCGCAATGTTGGTGTCCTTGTAGAGCTGCTCGATTGTTGTCTTAACAAGCTCGCGTTCCGCTTCTGTCCACCATAAGCCATCTTTCTCCGGTAAGCGCCCGTAAATCGCACGTTCTTTGGCAGATAACTTATTAGGTCTATACGTTGACAACAACGTGTCTAAGTCCTCTAAGAGTGCCTTACGCAGTGACGTTGCTTTTGATTTCTCTTTGCCTGTCGCCACTAGGCGTTCTGCATAGGCTTTATGTAATTTTTGTAAGAACGCTTGGTCTTCGGCTGCTCTAGACTGTACTTGAACACGCTCTTGACGGGTAAGTCCTTTATAAACATCGTTGTCTATAAAACGATTCATTTCATCGTCATACTGGGATTCAACAAGTTCCCGCGTTTGTTGTTCTGCAGTTTTTGTATCTGGCTTAGTAACTTTCGTACTTTTTGCCTCTGTCAGAACAGACTTAATTGCGCCTTCATTGTTTGCCTGGCGTGCGTTCTCTAATTTAGCAGATAATGCGTCTGCCGTGGCTTCGTCAAGACCTTGCTGGCGTAGGCGTTCGATTGTAACTTCAGCCTCATCATATTTAGCTTGAGCAGTTTTTGTTAGCTCGTCGTGGCGGAAGTCCATGTACTTATCTAGCCCGTTTTTAAATGTAACTTTCCCATTTTTAGCTACATTCACAAACTCTGCGGGTTCAACATCTACTCCCATCTGACGGAGAATTGCAGCTTTCGCACGGAGAGTTCTAGCACCGTCACCCCACGCATTTTCTAAAATGGCACGTTGCTCATCTGATGTTTCTTCAGAATTAATGATGTTATCGTACTGCTCGTCAAGATAATTATTGTATTCTGTACGGGCTTTAGTTGACGCAACTTCATTTGCATCTATTGAAGATGTGCCATACTCGGCGCGGAGTCGCTGAATCTCACTGTCTAAGTCAGCTGCTTTTGCTGCAGCACGTTCTGCTTCTGATAAAGCTCTGGCTTGCTCTTCTGCCTCAGCTTGCGCCTGCGCTTGAGCTTCTTCAGCTTGAGCTTGCGCTTCCTGTGCTTGCTGTTCTGCCTCCGCCTGGGCTTTTGCCTCGGCTTCTGCCTGCGCTTGCGCTTCCTGTGCTTCTGCGTCCTCTTTAGCGTACTTCTGACGAGATGTGTTATAGTCGACATTTGTTTGCACATCCCCGTGCACACCACCTGCAATAGCATTAACTGCGCCGGATGTAGTACCACCTAATGCGGTACCTAATAGACCACCGGACACGGCTCTACGTACAACTTGGTCTTTGACATCCTGTGGCACATCTTCCCAGTTGCGGAATTTGCCATCTTTGTCGATAAGTGCCTGTGCAGCATATGCGCCCAACCCTGATTGCATAAACTCTTCTGCACCTTCGTTCACACCGCCTTTAACAACATTCTTAGTTATTCCTAGTAAACGTTTACCTGCAGCTTGCATCAAGCCTAGCTTTTCTAAGTCTTCGATAGCTTGGCGAGATACTACCTTAGCAGCTTCCTTGGATAAGCCCCACTTCGCTACCTGATTCTCGATATTGTGTGGTGTGATTTTGTTTGCAATCGCACCGCCCACGAACGACATTGCTACTGCAATGCGCCCTTCTGGTGTTGTAGTGTCAATTCCACGTTTAGCCAACTCATTACCGACTTCACCACCCACAGATAACCCAGCGTATGCCGGCATACTGTTGCCCACAGCTTGCCCAATTTTATTGACAACTTGTCCTGCCTTGCTTGCACCAACAGCTGATAATCCCTTGCCGGTAAGTGCTGCAGAGCCTTTTGTCAACGCACCAAAACCTTTAGTACCGGCTACCATTTGTAAGGCTTCACCACCCAGCATAAGCGGGTTTTGTGCTGCAAACTTCGCTGCATCTGTGTATCTGCCAGTCTCCATCAATCGATAAAAGTATTCTTCTCTAGCGCGTTCTGCATCTGACGCTAGACCTTTCCCGAACTCAATGCCCGCCTCTCCGACAGTGTTAAGACCTTTAGATACAATGTTGTCATTGCCAAGTACCGGGCGAAGTAAACCACCTGCACCTGTAATAACCTGGGACACCCCTTCTACCACATCGCCGGCTACATTGCCTAGGCGGTCAAGTATCGCAGACTCTTTTGCTTCTTCCGCTTTAAAGTTTGCCGAATACAAATTTCGACCTTGTTGGAAGAATGCGTCTTTTCTAGCATTAATTTGCTTGTCATCGAGTGCTGCTACATCAGGGTTTGCCGCGACATAAGCATTCCATTTTTGTTCCAGAATAGGGTCAGCAAAGTCATACTGACGCTCTGCAATATTGAGTTTTAAATACTGTTCTTTTGTCAAACCGCGCTCTTTGATAAGTTTAGACAACATTGAATCTGGGTCATCTAGCGGAGACATTGGAGGTTGCGCACCTGCCTGTGCGGGAGTTTGTCCTCCGCCTTGTGACACAGCATTAAGTTGCGACGCCTGCTCTGCGCGCTTATTGGCTTCTTCTAGCTGTCTATCTGCTGCTTCTCTGTAATATTGTTGTTTAAGCTCTTCAGCTGCTTGACGACGCGCAATCGCCTCATCTACGAGGGTGCGCATGGAACGATTCATTCCATTTACTGACTGTGCCATGTTTTCTCCAATAAAAAGGGCTACCATATAGATAGCCCTATTGTAATCACCACGGGGGTAATTGTCATTTAAAATTGCCCAACGGCAGAGCGTTTGGATTACGCCATTCATCTGGTCTTCGGATTCTATATCCTTCCAATGAATCTAATGCGTTTGGAGGAGGTGCTGTGATTGGTGCTAAGGTTGGCTGTCCTAGCACGGTTGGAGTATCTTGCACGCCTTGTAACGCATTCATTCCTGGTGATGTCATTCCTTGCCTGGCACCTTGTTGCATCGTAGGCACTGGAGTGGTTGGTGTACCATTCCACTGATAAGGTTGTCCGAGTGTGTTGGCTACCTTATTCACTGCATTGTACATACGCCCAATAGACGACACATAGTTAGGGTCTTCTGCATATCCGCCAGCTTTTAATGCCTTGGCATATGCAGTTGGGTCAGTGGCACCTAGTACCCCTTTGTACCGTCGGTTCATCAACCCTACAAAGTGGTCATAGTAGTCCTGGTCGCTGGCAAAGTTTCTAAACTGGCGTCGGTTGCCGTTGTCGTTTGCCCACACCCCATCGACCCCTTTACGTGTCTCTAGAATATTGCCATAGTTATATGCACCTGCAAGTGAATTACCCCAGTTAGATTCTAGTGCCATCTGACCCAGAATACTAAATGGGTGTACTCCTAGTTGTTGTGCTGCACGTTCCGCAAGTGGTAAATGTCTACGGTAAAATGCTTGCTGTTGTTCTAATGTTGCCATGGTTTTCTCCTAGAACCATTTAGGGTCAATCCCGGTAGTGTTACCCGGTGTCTGTGGCGCTTGCGCTGTTTTAGCACGTAGTTTACCTGCTTCTCGCGCTTCTGCTACACGCATCATATATTCAAGTTTCTGCTCAGGAGTCATCTCTGTGCTACGTTTGGTGAGTTCATATAGTATCTTCGCAGCTTCTGTTTCCGACTTAGCTGCATCAATCGCTGACGCATACTGTTTTTCATTGAACTTCAAGTCGTAATCATTTGCGAGTTTACTACCACTGCCATCGCCCTTAATTGCACTGTAGACTGACATACGTGCATATTCAGGGGCAATACCAGTAACAGACTTGCCTCCTATGTTCATGTTATACGAGCCATCACTGTTCGTAGTCATGGCACCAACGCCTAGCGGTGTATATCCAAACGCTCTTCGTGCTTCATAGTCTCCGCCGGCAGCTGCAAGTGCATCGAGTGTTCTAGCTGCTTGCATATCTGCAGCTTTTGCATACTCTGGCATTGCTATAGCTGCTGCACCGCGCCCTTGCCCACTTCTCAACATTTCTTCTGTAATGGCTTGGTATCTCGCTTCATCTGCAGATGCACCGCTCGCCATAAGTTGTTGCATTCTAGGTGCAATGTTTTGCTGTGCTGCATACGCATTCATCTTGTCTGCATTCTGCATGGTAGCTGTTACATCGGCAATTCCACCGAGGTCTTTTTTGCCCTGCATAATAGAACTAAATGCAAGTAACTCTCCTAGTGATGGTGCTCTATGCGGGTCTGTGTATAAAGCATTCATTGCTCCATACTGCAGTCCTCCATTATCTCCACCGAACTCAACTGGGGAAATCGTGATAGGAGCGCCACCGGCATTATCCGGCGTAGTAAACCCTGTGGACGGAATATAACTGCCACGAGACCCAATACTAACTGCAGGAGTAGCTGTACCCGCGAGCGCTTGCAATGCTGCAGGGGCAACCCTCACGGTAGTAGGATAATTATTAGTTTTCTCCGTACTACCTTGTTTTGTTGCTTTCTCTGCAGGGCGTTTAAGTAACTCAGGCGTGGTAGCATCTGCTCTTCTGCCATCCTTACCTGCAGTTTGTGCTTCTTTTTCTGCATCAGACAATGCTTTCATGTAAACACCAGGAAGGGTATGAAGTACAGTATTACCTACACTCTCTCCTAGTACGTTCACAGGGGCAGGGGTAACTTGTACTGTTGTCTGCACAGGAGGTTGCACGGGTGTTTCAGGTGCAGGGGTCTCTGTAGGGGCTAGTTGCGCTGGTGGAGTTGCAGGGGTAGCCTCTTCTGGTAAAGCACCTGAGAGCTGTTGTAAAACCTCTGAACTTACTGCTGTAGAAGGCTTACCACTGTATAACTGTGCTAGGCGCTCTTTTTCATCAATATCTGGGATATACTTGCTCTTAAATGCTTGTACATATTCATCAGGCACATTCGCTTCAACTAATAACCTAGCATAATCATGAGCACTGTAATTATTACCTAGTTTATAACCAGGGAAGAGCGCATTGCGAATTGTCTCGTTAGCGATTGCCCGTGTGCCAGATGGAAGTCTAGCATTCACGCGGTCAGCTTCTTCCTGAACGAGAGCATTCACCACTGCCATAAATTCTTTTTCATTTGCTAGGTGATTTTGTCTGTTCTGTTCACGCACGTCTCCAATCACACGATGCTCGATGTCCGACATATTTTTATTTCGGTTATCGAGTTCTGTATGGTCTGCTCCTCCTAAGCGAGAAATACCAAATAACGGCTTGTTGTATCGATTGTATTCGTCGATTCTGCGTTGTTGCTCTTCTGCAGCTTGACGCTCTAACGCATACTGCGCTTGCTGACGTGCAAACCATTCCGCATCATCTTTCGGTAAATCAGCTTGTGCCAATGCACCACGGGCAAGGGTGGTGATATAGTTCTGCACTTCATCTCTTGTCATCTTATGCTCCTGCTGGACGATATGGAATACCCGTCATGTTGTTGCCATAAGCGGTCATCCCTGGGGCAGTTCTGAACCCTCTCCATGGGTCATACGGAGTATTCACACCTGTTGCAAGTACCCCTAGAACATTCGGTGCTGTAGTTGGTGCACTTGGTGCCGTCGGCTTCGCTGGAGTCGTGGCAGGTAGTGTGGCAGTCTGCGTTACAGCTGGTGTACCTTGTACATTCTGCACGGATGTGTTGCTATTCACGCCTTGCCCCACATTTACATACCCTTGGTTAAGAAGGCTTTTCTGCCAGTCAGATAATTCTTCCCCACCAGCTAATCTGGATAGCATAGGGTTCATAATAGAATTACGATAATGCGTGCCCTCGTATGTGCCTTGATTAGCGATATTTTGAGCAATAGCAGCTCTTGTAGCAGATGGGTTGGTATAAACAGACTTCTGATAGTCCATCAGTGCCTTGCCCATGTTCATGCCAGAAATCATTCCATCGCCCCAGGCACTACCAATACCACCTAAAATGCCTAGGAAGTTGTTAGAGCCTCCGAAGAGACCATTACCGGTCATTGCATATGATGGCATTATCTACCTCCTAGAATAGACATAAGGTCGGTTGGACGGGTGTATAAAGTATCAAGCATAGGGTCTGCAAGTGGTCCGTCCCGCTGTGGAACTACTCCTATTGCTTGCGCTATAGCATTTACCTGTTCTGGCGTAACGTGTGGGGGTTGTTGCCCTAATACCTGTGCAGTTAGCTGTCTGCCAATATCTACACCTGCAGGTGCTTCCATTCCAAGCATTGCATAAGGGTCTTCCTGTGGAACACCAAGCTGCTCCATCATTGCACCGTTATCCCCATCAACTGCCATTTGTAGCATTGGGTCGTCCATATACGCCATATTTCCAGGTACCCCTTGTTGATTTAATCCCATTAAGGTTTCAAGTGATCTCATTTCTTATCCTCACAACATTTAGGTTGTGTAATATTATCAAACTGGACAGATTTTGTCTCATTCTGCCCAGTCTCTCTCAAAGATTTACACGTGTTATAAGGATTGCATTTATCCGTACTTTCCTTATCCGCCACACTCGTTCTCCCCTGATTTGTTTTTGTGCCACATTGCCAACACTACTGCAATCAATGCCCCAAGATTTGCTAAATCTCCTGACATCTTATCTGCAGTCTTACGGTAGCTCTCTGCCAACCACGCATAGTTTCTACCTGCAGATGTCAAGAAATCTGCACCTAATGTTGCCAACTTGTGGTAGTTGTCATTATGTTGCGCATATCGAGTTTGCTGGATGTTAATCCCTGTCTTATCCATAGCTGTGGCAGAGTTTAAACGACCATTACGATGGTTCTCCATAAGCTCTCCAGCCTTGAATAATAACCCTTCATTGATTTGGAATGCTCTAGCTCGCTCATCTTCGCGTGCCTTATACAATGCGCCTACGGTAGTTGAAATGGCTGCTGTAGAGAGCGCAGTCTCTATCCCACAACACTGCCGTGCAGAGTACCGGTTAAGATTCTTGCAAAGTTGCTCACGTTGCTTTTTGGTTTGCGCTGCCACATCTGCTTTGATTCTAGCGGAAATGCCGTCATAATCCGGGATATACCCACACTGCGCATATGCACAGATTTTATCATGAATAGAATCATTGCAGTTGTCTAACGCGTGTGCGCGACCTAGTTCCTCATCTCGTCTGGCAATATTCCAGTCATACTGATTTTCTAGGTCATTATCCGCTTTATCTGCCTCCGATTCTTCCTTCGGCATTTTGCCCCAAAGTTCTCTACCTTTGTCCGCAAGTTGCTCGTTGATAACTTTCCATTTATCCTCAGCATCTTTTGCTTTACGGAGAGTGCCGTTGTCCGCAAATTTCCCTAACAACGCCCCTAACAGAGAGCCAATAGCAATCCATTTGCCATCGTCCATCTTTGGCTGTCTAGGATATTGGATAATATGGTTGGCATTAACCTGGGTTGACCCCGTGCCGGTTGCTTCCCCTTTCTCCACATAGGCTTGGTTCACACCACAAGAACTCGCGCACGTGCCTTGTGATTGTGACCCGTTTTTGTTTTCAACCTTGTCTTTATTTCCGATTGTTGAATCTACCATTATTTCCCTCCTAACAAGCTCTCTCTAGAACCTTGTAGGTGTATTTCATCTACTCTTATAGACCCAATTACACGAACTGCCCAGTCTATTGCTTTGTGTTTACGTGGGAGTAAGAACGGCTTGTTTGATGAGACAACCTTCCTGTAATACTCCCGACCATCTGCATAAATAATAACAGTTACAGAGGGGCGGTTTCCAATTAACTGTGAATAATGTTGTTGATACTCCGGATGTTGGCAGAAGAATGTCGTGGTGTCCGCATATGGATTCTGACGCACCCATTCTTGATATTTCATTCGTGCCTCTTTGAACCCTCTCGGCATGATGTTATCAAAGTCTGGAGATACCACTTTACAAGCTGTAGGTCTCCATAACCCAGCCATCATCTCAGTCTGAGATTTCCAGTCGTAGATTGCCGGTTGCCCTGCTCCCCATTCATAAATATTGCCGTCCTTAACAACAATCATAGGGCTGACTTCATCTGTGTAGCCACGTTGCACCACAACATCATGCGTCACGAGGTCGCTATCTCGGCGTTTATCTGACCCAATTTGCATGATAAACCCACCTTCGCTGGTGAACCCGTATATTCTGTCATCGTGGTATGTGAGCTTAACCGTTGCCGGTTCGTATTTTGCCCACTCATACTCCGTAAACAGCTCTCCGGTAATAAGTTGCTCACCTTGTGAGGTTAGCGTCACTAGACCTTGTCTCGCTGAATAAATCACCTCGCTGTCAACTTTACACACATTGTTGTAATTGATGCACTTGTACCGCTGTTCTACCTCGGCAATACTTACCAGATTCGGTTCTTCAGCAGAAAGCAAATAATGTAATCCTTCAGTGATCACAATTAGTGTGTAATGTACTTGTCCTTCTAGTCTAGGTGTTACTTCATACATACCTCGAATATGGAACCGTAGTTGATATTCATTGTTGAGGTTGTAAGCGTGCGGGAAATTATGCTCTGAAACCCAGAAATGTTTATTACTCCACACTACAGTCAGATTATTACCTATTGCAGCTACCCCTTCTAAACAGTCAGGTGGGGCATCATGTGTGTCAGTTGATAACTCGCATGAGAAATCGCATGGGCAGTTTGTATCATAGAACTCTGTCTTCTCTATGCTAGTCTCACCGACCATGAGCCATCTAGCTACTCCATCATTATCTGTAACTGCACGATACCATCTGCGCTTAACTGCATTGGCTGGTGGAGTGTCTTTTACAGTAATTTTTACTGCGTCACCCCACTCTATATCCACTACTTCTGATGGTTTTGATTGTGCCGATTCTTCATTACAAGCGTTTACGTATGTAAACAAATAAGCCACAGGAACAGGTGGTTTATCTACACTTTCACACTTGTTGCTGTCTGGCACACACAGTAAGGCTATCTCTGTTTTAGGGCACCCGGCTTTTGGTACTCGCTCAGCTGTAACTTCTGCTTTCTCAGGGCGTTTAATGCCTACTAGTATTGGGCATTGTTTAGCTAAAATTCTATCCGCTGATTGTCGGTATAATTTACCATTCTCCACGAATAGAAACGTAGTTTCCCCTAACTTTCTAGTCCAGTCTGGGCTTGTAAATACTAGTTTGTCCCACGCAATATACAAAGAGCCAGCTCTGTGAATAGATACTGGCTCTCCTGTAAAAATCTCACCACATGGTGTCAGTAATCGCATTCCTGTGCTTTCAGGTAACCGGATTGGTCTCAAATGGTTACCATAAATGTCTAGGTTTTTTGCAATTACGGCTTTGCCTTCTGGTAATGATTTATCTGCGACTTTCGGAACTAACCCAAAAAATTGAGCAATTCGCATTAGCCGATTCTCCCTATACCTACAATAGCATTGTTTACTTTGATTGTTAGCAATCCACTGCCAGACACTGGTGGTTTAGGAATCATAACTACTCCATCATCACCTGTTGTGTAAGGTCCTAGTGTAACACCAGGCATTGCTGGTGACTGAATATTGAATGTAACTCCAGGGTACCCGAATACATAGGCATCTGTTGCTGTTTCTACATACTGAAATGAATATCCAGCAAGTCCTGTGTCTCCCTTATCCCCTTGGTCGCCTTTATCACCTTTTTCACCTTTCATGGCTGTAGCGTCAACCGTGATAATCTGATTGTCTGACATCACGACTTTGAAGACACCTGGCTCTGCAGTAATGGCGGTGATGGTTTCGCCTTTGTCACCTTTCGCACCTGGTGCTCCTTGCGCACCTGGCGGTCCTGGTTCTCCTCTAACACCTTTAGCTACTGGCAATACACCTGCAGAACGTGTTGTCCCGTCTGTCAGCGTATACATCAGCTGACCACTAGGTGATATGGTAAATGAAGATACACCAACACCTTGGTCGCCTTTATCACCTTGCTCGCCTCGAAGTCCACCTGCAGGTTGCTCACCTGTAAGAAGGGTAGGTTGTGCTCCTTCCCCGCATCCACAACCACCGCAGTCTGCAGCGAATAATGCTTTGCAATCTACAGATAGTGTTCTCGTACAAGCATCATATCTAAGTGGAGACTCTACATTAATGCCGATTGATTTGGCAATATCTGTAACAACTCTTATGTCATCCCAAACGTAGGACACCATTGTATTTGATGTGATACAGGTACACTTGCTACCCATAGTACGGTCAAGAATAAGTACATCTTCCTCTATGCCGGTAACCTTAGCCACCTCACAGCAACCTTCACAACCCTTTATGCGAACATAAAAATACTGCCCGCCTTCTAGGTTTGGGAAATGCTTTGTATGCCCTTTAACAAGGTGTAATCGATTGCTCTCGCTATCTAATGGTTTTGCTGTAAACCCTACACCTGTTCTGTCACATGAGAGCGGGACTAGTCCTAATACACAGTTAGTCATTGTTACTCCTGACACTTAGTAGCGCAAATGAACTCTCTTAGTTGCACGGAGTTCCAGTCGATGACCACACAACTGCCACACGGGAAATTCTTCCGCCCTTTACCTAGAACATCGCGCTCAACTGGCACCATACCATTCTTAATCTTGCTGTCCTTCGTGTATTTAACTACCTCATATCTGTCTAGGTACTTAATAGTCAAATAGACATGATTACCTTCTACCAGCTCATCTAGCTTTTTTGCCCACGCCATTGGTAGTGCAATAATGTCGGAAGTCGTTTGTAGGTTGCCAACTAATTTTGTTTTAAACCCGTCCAAATACTCTAGCATTTCTCACTCCCGTTAATTGCTGTGATATTGCCACATTCGTTCACAGTTACAGATGTTCCGCACGTTACTACAAATGTCTGCGGTGTTATATTTGTACACCCACCAGCACAAGATTTTACAAATTCACAAAGTTGTTGTGGATTCCATTCCACACACGCACAACTGTCTCTACCGAATGTCTGAGCAGTGGTGTTGTCTTGAGCGCGCTCAACAGTAAGTACATCTCCTGTTCTTGCTACAACTTTCACAACCTCCATAACCCCGCCATTTCGCAAGGTTAAATAGAAGTGCTCATCACTATTAATCTTAAACTTAGTGCCGTCTCCGACTGGCAGTGTAATCTGTGTATCTGTGGAAGATATAGCTTTAGCTAATTTTGTACATCTACCCCATACGCTTGTATTTAACATCTGTCGCACCCCATGTTACATTCACCGACTGGTTGTTCTATTTCCTCATCATACTGAGGAACTGAGCAACAGCCTGTATTATATTCTATGCCACCACACCCTTCTTCGTACACTGGTTCGCTACCAGCTACAATGGTCTGACATCCAGGGATATATAACAACACGTGTGTGCAACACTCGTCATTTACATATATATCTCCCTCGTAATAACCTCTCGGAAGCGTCTTAAATCCGTCCCCCCATACAAAGCATACTCCATTGTCTTGGTTTACTTTATAAGGAGTGATTTTAAGCAAAACTCGGCAAAATCCTTTGCGTCTAATATCCATTCTAAGACACGTTCTAATTGCCGGAATAGGTCTACCGTTACACCCCATTTGGCGGAGGGAAAAACAACGTTCAACTTCTGCAGGTTGAATCTTTATTGTATTAGACGCACAGGTAGTCGGAGGACATTTCTTCTCCTCACACGGGTCGCATGGGTCACAACATACTTCCTCATACTCTGGAGCTGTAGGAAGACATTTGTTTCTGCAACATCTTGATTCTGGTGCATCACCAAATACTATCGCCATAAATAACCTCTTCTTCGTGAGCCTAGAATAGGAGCGCCTACCATCTTACGAGCTCTTCCGCCTGTTTTATCAATTTTAGCTTGTTGCAGTGCGTTAAACCAGTTTGCCTGATATACCGTGATTTGTCTGGCAAGTTGCTCTTGCTCAGGCAGCATAGCTAACCGAACAAGTGTTCCGTTTACTACTGCTTGCATATAATCATCATAGATAAAATCAGGGACGTCACAATCGTCTCTTCCTATTGCCCACACGTACTCCACTCTTAGTTTTGTTGGTTTACGAGGGGCGTTATTTAATACGATTATAGGGTGCTCACCTAGCCGTAATTCGACAGTGTAATCTCTATCCTCGCCGTTATATAACACTCTCCAGTTCTCTCTACCACTGCAGTGTAACGGACTTTCTTGGACACCTGTGACTTTGACAATTCGTCTGCAGTCTGGCACCTCCATCATATAGTCAGACACCTTCTCTTGTGTCTCTATATTCATTGTATCTTTCGCACATTTAGACTCTCGCATAAATTCCACAATAGTTTCGCGTATGGCGTGCTGTACAATTTCTTGTGGAATATACGGTGCATATGCAAGTACGAACGGTTCAAAATCTTCGATTGTCTTCATTATCTAACCTGCCGTGCGAGTGCTTGTGCTCCGCTTGATAACTGTAACAACTGAACAGCTTTGTTCCAATGACTGTCGCTACGTTCACGGTTTGCATTATCTTCAATATCTACCCCCCACGCATAGTAAAGCATCAATTCAAATACTGCTGCTTCTACATCTGCCCCTAAATCGATTGCACTGTCAATGCTGGTTATATCTGGTGGAATGTAGCACGTGATAACCAACGTAGCTTCAACCCCAGGCGGGACTGGCGGGTCTACAATAATCTGACGAGGATTCTCCTCGCTGTATTCATAACTATTAAGTTTATATGGTGTTCCGGCTTTAACCTTGCCTTTACAAACAGGGCGACCGAGAGATGGGAATTTTGATAACTTAGCTTGTCTAGCTATCTTAGTAACAACCCCGTTCTCGTCTGCAATGCCGAGTACCTTTATATCCGATTCACAGTTAGATGGGATATCTTGTAATGCCCCCTCAACTAAGTTTATTTCCGTTCTCCGTGTGAATTTGTCTCTTTTTGTAATTGACACAATTCCTACAGCTAACTTGAAATAAGACAGCAAGTCCTCTTGTGACCAATGCACATAGGACTCATCCTCGTCAAAATCGGATAAATATCTAGCGACATCCTCAATAAGAGTTCTTGCTGTTATTGTCATTTTTTATTCCCAAACATGGCGTTCAATGCACCGTCTACATCAATACCTTTGGTCTCTTGTAGCTCTTCCTCTGTAAGGTTCATACCACGTGGTGCTTCGTGTAATGACGCTGGCAATTCTGCCTCATTAGGTGCTACCACTCGATGTGATTTACCTGCAGTCTTCTTCGTGCGGTTTGGTGCTGCTGTGAAAGATGGTACGGTTTCTCTTGTACCATCCATCTCTGTAATTACATTGTTTACATCTTCATATGAGGCTGGTATGCGAACAGCGTCTGCCCCATAATGTTTATCTGCTAATCGACGTCGCTCTTCTTGCTTGCGATTCATCTCATCAACAGCTCTGTCAAATTCTTCTGCGTCGTAGATAAAACGACCTTTTAGGTGTTTAATGGATTCTGAACTGAATGTTGGGTTTGGAACCACATATCCAGATTCATCTACGAAAGCGATTGGTCTTCTATTTAATTGCATATTAGTTGTCTCTTTTAGTTAATAAAAAGGCAGGGTCTAGCCCTGCCCTCTTCACAGGCTTACGCCGGCAAACGTGTACACATTGGGTCTGGGTACACTGTCTCACAAGGAGCTTGGTAGCATGAACAACCGTGTTGGTCGTTATGATTTTCTACCGAAGCAGACACTGTGAAACAAGCACCTGACAACGAGCCTTCCTTAATCTTAACAGTAATATCACCGTTAGATTGTAAGAACTCAGTTGAACGCAATACAGTGTAACCTTCTTGTGTTAAATCCACATCGAAAGTCTCTACTTCTTTGCTATTTGCGTCAGCTAATGCTTTTTCTGCATCTGCCAAAGCTTTCTTAGCAGTAGTCACTGCAGATTTGAATGCAGTGTTAGTAGGGTCTGTATTAGCTTGTGCTTGCGCAGCTGCTAATGCGTCTTTTGCCGTCTGAACTTTAGCTGCTAATGCTGCCAAGTTAGTTGGTGCATCACCTGCTACCCCGTTCAAGATAACGGTTAATTTGCCTTCTGGTAGTGCTTTCTTGTTATGGAAAACAATGTTGTTCACGAATGAACCTGCAGCTAACAGAATAACACCTAACTCATCACCCACCGGTAACACGCCAAGACCTTTCTGACGATACCACATACGCATATGTTCATGACCATCGTCATAATAGAACTGCATAGTCTTATGGCGGGTCTTCAAGTGGGCAGCATATTCTACGTGCTGGTCAGCTGGGTCTAGCCCAGCATCCCACATCGCATCACCATGTGCCGCTACATTGCGTTTGTTACCACCGAAATAAATATTGTACTTAGCCATTGTCTACTCCTTACTCGATTTCGATAGTCGCGTACAACACAGCTAATTTCTCAGGTGTCAACACGTCAAAGTCATAGATTGTCAAACCACGCCAGTATTTATCGAAGGAACGAGGGTCTTTATCAATCACTTCTTGATTCGTTAATTGGGTGATAAACCCTACAGCGTCTTTAAAGCCCGCTAAAATCAAGAATGTTTGTTTACCAACTCGTGGGTCGAAATACATTGGCATATTGTTGGTGAAGTAAACCTTGAATCCAGCAATATCTAAGAATTGTTGGCTCAATAAGATTGCTTTACCTGTACCAGCTGCATTGGCATTGTTCAACAATGGGTTTGTGTAGAACAAGGTTTTTGCCATTGTCGGAAGCACCACATAACGACCTTTTTCTGGTACATTCTGTTCATCTAACACTGTTGATAAGTGAGATAACTTAGTCAAGATAGTGTCTTTGTTCAATGCTACCGGCTGACCTAATTGACCTAAGTTGTATGCGCCTGATTTAATACCTGCTTTGATACCCTTGTTATATGGGTCAGCAAGTAATGGCACTTCGGTCAAGATTTCACGGTCAATGTGTTGGCGTAGTAACAATGTACTGTTATCCATGAACTCGTTAACATACTCTTTGATGTTACAAGTACGTTTCTCATCTACATAAGAAAGCTTCAAGTTCCAGTATTTACCACGCTTAACTACCATGGTTTTCAATTCAGTGTTAAGACTAGAAACTTCCAAATCTTGGTTGTTCACATAGTCAAAAATTTCACCTACTGGGGCTACACGGAACGTAACTTGGTCGCCACACTGTTTCAACTCAGACGGGATAACATCCTGTGATGTAATCGCCCCCGCGATAGAATCAGCGTAGAAGCGAGCTAAGAACGTTTTCGCGTAAATCGGGGTGTTAAGTGCATTATACACTTGGTAACCACTTGCTGACGGTAAAACGCCACCCGGAATGTTTTGCATTTAATAACTCCTACGTTATCGGTTTGTATTAACTCTACCCTCTAACATAGCGTTGTTAAACTCTTCTGAGATGCGTTGGTACTTATCCCAAGAAAGTTTACCAGCCTGGAAGTTAGCGGTAGCTCGCTCGAAGTCCGACATTCTGAGCACTTTTGCTCCACGTGGTGCAGTAGGTGGCTGGGTTGTTTGTGCTCTACCCGGTGCCATCTGCTGAGATTGTGGCTGACTTTGCGAACGTTTGCTCTTAAAGTCTTCAATCACTTCCACCACTTGCTTCATATTGCCGGATTGTATACCGCTTTGTACTACGTGTGCAATAGTAGCAGTACCGCCGGTATATGGAGCTGGTTGTTTTAGATAACTTTGCCATTCATTAGAGAACGCAATCTCATCTAAGTCAGGGACTGCTCTGCGCAACTGTGTCTCGAACGAGAATCTCTGATTCTGTTCATTCACACCACGTTGTTCGTTCAACTGACTTGTTACACGTCCTAACTCCTCTTTAAGAGGCACCACAGTTCGTTTGTACAAGTCATTTGCTACCTTGCGAGCAATACTCTGAATATATGGGTTTACGTCCCCATAGTCGGCTTCATATCTATCGTCAACCGTGAGTTCCTCGTCCGTGTACAATGTAGTCGGAGCAGGGGGCTCCTGGTTCGGCTGCGATGCAGGTTGCGAATACCCTGCCTTAATAGCATTTTCGTAAATCTCAGCCTTAGCACGAGAAGCTGCTAACTCTCGCTCTAATGCTAAAATACGCTCTGCCTCAGTCGGTTGAGCTGGAGGCTGATTGCTATTAGGCTGGGTACCCGGTTGTGCCCCAGTTGATGATTCAGCAGGTGGTACTTCATCATCTCCACCTAAATACTGATTAATATCATCGTCTGGGTTTTCTGTGCCAGCCATAGGAGGTTGCTCCTGTGGTGGTACATTCGGTTGAGCAGGTTGTGTTTGGGGATTCACAGTCTGCTCTAAAAACTGGTCAAATTCGTTTTGTAATTGGTCGAAGTCTGCCATGCTCTATTTCTCCAGATCATGTTTTAGTTGTTTGAGAACTGATACTCGACCACGTAGAAACTCACTTGCTTCACTGTTCTCGTATAAGTCTCGATTTCGTTCTAGCTCCTCCGCGATATATGCTTGAAGTTGCTTGAACATCGGGTTGGCTTTCATAAAGCGAACAATTTCATCAATTTTTACTTGACTAGCCATGTTCACCTCTACTCTGCTCGTTTATAGACGGTCATATCAATAAGCGCTTGCTCATCGTCAAAACCATCGTTTCTGAATTTATATACCCCTGGCAGTGTAATCTCTAATGGGTTATCTTTAGCTAATGTAAGCTGTACCGGTTTACCATCCTTAATTACTTCTGTCCATAGATACTCTTCAATGCGTTTGTCATCATTTGCTGGTACCCCACGCATTAATGTGAATGATGACTCTGTTGTACCTCTTAGCATAGTGGCAACTAACTTCTGCCCTAGTTCTAAGTAGGAAATCGCGGATTCTTTCTTACTCATCATTACGCTCCAGTTCATCATCAAACAATACTCGTAGCACAAGTTTAACTGCATTTACAGTTACTCTATTTGCTTCGTCTGCAACATTATCTTCATATACATCTCTAGACAAGTGCAGTTCACGGAGCAATACGTTCTTAATGTGGGCGGCATCTGCAGATGAACGAAAACGTCTAATCGCCCCCGCCTCTTGTTGAGACACTTTTGTCTTCGCCATTCTTAACATCCTCCTACTTTATTAGCGATGATGGCTTGCACATATTCAGCTGAAACTTCCTCAAAAATAACATCAACACCTACAACACCTGAAGGTGTCATTGTCATCTTCTCGCCAGTGCTAATCATATATTCCCCTGGTGGAAGAATCGGGTCGCAAGCATCAATCGGAAAATCATGCAAAAAGGTGTTAATTGCACAGCCGTGCTGACACTTCACAACTCTCTGAACACACACATCGATAGGCGCACCACATGGGTCTTCATGAATAATATGCACTACAGAGGTCTTCAGTAGGGTAATAGATTGCGGCTCAGTTTCCACAGATTGTGAATCCACAATAGCAACGTCGAAGTGAAGCTGATAACAACTCACTACATACCTCCCATTGTTGAATTAGGTGTTAAACTGTTCTGGGCTGCTATAGCTTGTCCTGCACTAGCATTCCGACCGTCAATAGTACCACCTTGATATAACGGGTTCAAACTTTGGATGTCTTGTGTCACAGCAGACTGCAGGTCAAAATCTGGGAATATACCCTCAGTGCTAATACCGCTTATCTTGAAAATCTGATACAACAGTCTTTGGATTGCTGCCGGTGGAACAATCGGTTGTCCTGTTGTCTGGTCTACCACTGTCGTATAGGCGCTCAACGATTGAAGTGCCCACTGTAGTTTAGACTCTTGCGATTCTTTCTCTACAATTCCACTTACACCGCGAGCGTGCACGCGAATATCGCCTTTAATAGTCTCGTCCATTGAATACATTAATTCGTAGTCAATATACGATTGTACTACCGGCTCAATGATATTTTCTTCTAACACACGCAATGCAAACTTAACAGACTTACTTGCCTGGTTGAGAACCATTGCAACACCACCAGATGTTCTTCCAAGTGTACCAATATTCTCGGTTGACCCGAATGCCACACGTGGAATACCTATGGTCTCATACCCGTATTGCATAAAGCGTTCAAACACATTCAACAGCTGGTGGGAAATATCTGGCACTGTATAGAAATTATATGCTCTGCCCTGCATTCCCATGACAGATTTAACTTCTCGCAGTGTATTAGGAACGATGACATTTACATCTTCGTCATCTATAACACGGTCTGACTCTACTTCCCCAAGCACCCCGGATGCCAATCCCATATTTCTCACCATAGCCACAATAGTAGCCGTGCAAACACGTTGTACATCTCGTAAACGGGTTACTGGGCATTCACCCCAAAATGCGCCTGGAATAGGCTCAAATGACGCTACATAGAACGGACGCTGTCCTGCTGGGTCTGGGTTTAATACTGCCTTAATAACAATGTCATTAACAGTCCAAATCTCAGCCTCATAAGTCGCGTCAGGAGAGCCTACTTCTACACCAAACTCCTCCAAGAGCTCGCCTCGAATAGCACCATAGAATCCAACGCAGTCGTAAAATCCCTGCGCGTCATCTTCTAGACCAATCGAATATTTGTCTGTATCGACTTCTGGGTTGTGCTCTTTACCGTCCTCGCGCTCCTCCAACCAACCGGTCGGGTATGTCGAGAGAACATCTTTAATGCCTGCCCCGTCGAAGCCTGGTGCAGAGTAGTACCCCACCAATTCAGAACGAGAACATCTACGAACTTCAATCACGTACTCTGCATCTTGTACGGACTGCGCGTTAGGGGCTGGGTAGAAGTCAAATGGAGAAATATTTTCTACACCACGAATGAGCTTGCGCTCCACCACCATACGCTGTCCGTTCCAACGCTTCCACGGTTTAACTATGACTGCAGGTGTCTTCATAATTGCTGCCGGATAGACAACAAAATTATAAATAAAATCACCAAATTGTCGTAGCCAATCTGCGTCGTGCAGTCTGTCCTGAATCAGTGTATTCATTTTATCAGCTGCAACTGCTGCCAACTTCTGTTGTTCCTGCATTGCTGCATTCTTCAACATCTGTCCTTGCTCAGCTGCCGCCTGCTCTAACATATCCGATGTCATCATCGGCATCTGCTGGAGCTGTGCCATCACCGCTTGTAGTACATTTTTAGTCTGTGTCTCGTCTAAATCTGCCTGCGGTGTAGCTTTAATTACAAACGGAGTCTCTATAGAGTTAGAAAATACATCTCTAATTAACCCTACAATACCCTTCACAATAGGTGAAGTGATATTAAAATTAACATCAATTTCCGGGTCTAAAGACTCACAGGCGAGCAACTCCCCACGAACTTGTCTCAAACAGTCAAGTAATATGTCGTGCTGTTCTCGCTTCGTGTTTTTCGCTAACTCAAATCGCTCTCGGACATACTGCCCAAGCTCTTCAACTAGTTTGTCGTGCTTCTTGCCCACCTGCTACCCCTTATTTATGTGTTGGGGTCTTACCACTGTTACTGCCAATAGGGCAACCGTGTGGTGGCTTTTTACCTTGACAAGGCATTTTACACTCCTTATTAAATATATCTTGTATGTCTACGAGAACTACGTGGACGATTATTACGTGAGAATCGACTCATCATGTTCACCCCCAGCACCATATACTGTAGTGCATCGGCTAAGTCAGATGTCCACCCTTGGTGAGACTTAGTCGGAGTGTCCCGAACCACGTCATTCTTACCTCTGACGCTCTCATATATGTAATTGTATTTTAAAGCCTCGATTAAGAATTTGCAATTTTTTGTAATCTGCAGTAGTGGCTGACCTGTACCGTCCAACTTAGTCAGGCGCTGTTTTACCGCCTCTATCCGTGGCTGCATTTTATTTGTCCCCGGACTCTCCACCGGAATACCGTGGCTAAGTAGCACGTCATACGGAGACACATCTACCGACTGCGCCTGCACAAGACCCGCCGGGTCACCCCACGCTCCCTCCACCAAGTTGCTGTTATACCGACTGCGCAGTACCGGGCGCACGTGCTCTACCACTAATGTCTCAATAGACATATCCTCGCCCATCACCTCATCTATAATAATGAGGCGACCACCTGCAGTCATTGTCCCGACCAGTGTCACCGGCGTACGACCAAAGTCGAAGGATAAATAAAGTGGTGCACCGCCCGGTGGTGTAAAACTCTCGATGACGTGGCGTGCCTCGTTAAACTCAGGGAACACCACCTTGCCGGTCACCAAGTCCGCAAACTCACCTTCGACATAAGCCTTAATTTTCTGCTCTTCTGCACCCAACTGGGCATAGTAGTAATTATACCCGCCCGGTAAATTCTCAATATTCTCTGCCATCGGGTTAGCGTGCCAAGTGCCGTCCGGCTGTCTAAGCAGTGCCGGCGGTTGTCTGAATAATTTAAAGTACGGGCGGTTCATCTGCTCCGACATCTCGGAGAACTTCTTGTCCTTGTCCCCTAAGTACCAACTGTACAACCAGTGGTTTTTAAGCGGACCGTTTGTCGCGCCTAACAAGCCCACCCATGACGCCTTACCAAACCGCCCTGACGGGTACCGCCCCAGGCGTCGGTCAATAGCAAATACAAGCGATTCCGGGAACTCCGATAGCTCATCAATAAACCCAAATGTCGGCTCACACCCCAACAACTTATTCTGTGATTTCTCGTCGTCAAACGACAAAAACTCCACGTCGAAGTGGACGCGCGTGCCGTCATTTAACTCGAACCGAGCGTGCGCCATCATAGGGAAACTCCCCGTGCGGAATGTCATTAAATTGCCCACCATCGTCTTAAATGACGGTATAGTTGTCGAGCGCAACATAGAGTTAGTATTCCGCGCCACCACTGCACGGGAATATCTCACCCCGTCGGGCGCCGGCTCCTGCATTATCGCCTGCAACAATAGCATCCATATAATACCGGACGTCTTACCGGAGTTACCGGTGCAATATACTCTGTCATTATGTCGTACAACGAACATCCCCGTCGATGTTGTATAACAGTATTTCTTACCATCCGTGCTCTGCACCTTCTTATAATGTGCATATCTTGTATTCACATACTGCGACTTATCCGTCTTTTTAACCACCACCATATACCGCTTGCCGGCATACTTGCGCGCTGGCGTAATACTGCGAATGTGCGCAGAAATACCCTGGCTTACATAGGCGTGCTGCACCAAGTCAGCGTTCACCTTGCTCGTCGTTGTATAATGTCTACCACGGGCGTTAGTTGTCGTCCGCCAATGCTCGCTCTCGCTGGCAATCACCGCCATCTGACGGGCGCTCGCTCCAAATAATGGGCTCATGTCTAACATCTGGTCAGGGGCTATAAACTCGAATATATATTTACTCAAGTTATCCCGTGCCCGCACCTCGGAATACTCCACACCAGCGCGCGTGAGCAACTCCCGCATTCTGTCTCTGCGCTCCTTACGAAGTACCGTCACGCGCATCTCCTTCTGCCCCAGTGGGCGTCGTCCGTGCGTCAGTGCCGCCACCATCAACCGTAGTTGGTCATCTGTAAGCGGATATTCACTGCCACCCACATATTTATATACTGTCGGCACAGCTGCCCAGCGCTTATGGTTCTTTTTATGCCCCTCGGCTAACTGCGCGCCTGTTGTCACCGCCCAGCTGTCAGGCTTGCCAGCCGCTCTATACCACACCTTATGCTCGTCACTGACCACCATGTCCAGCGTGTGCGAATTATAAAACCGATGAAATCCTTCAGGGCACGCGTACATCACGGGCTCCGCCTCCTCAAACCGACTCTCACCGGTCTTGGGGTCGTACACCATAATCTCGCCGACCTGCTCTGCAATACTAACCCAGCCGTCGCGGGTGAGCACCTCAGTCTCCGCCGGCAGACACCCTGCAGGTCCAATGCAGAATTTCACGCGCGCCTCGTCCAGCGCCATCTTGTGCAATGTCGGGTACATATAAAAGTTAAACCCAATGTCATTCTCCCCCCACTGCGGTTGAGAAGCATCAATCGGCGCATAGTCTGCCCCCATCTCTGCAGCATACAGTCCCTCGTCTGCTTCTGACGGTGCTGTCGCGCCCTTTACTGCACTGCGTACTAACTGCTCATCACTTGACATTCTCTACCTCTACTGCTCGTGAAATTGCTGACACCCGACGCAGGGGTCTCTGCTCCCCTGTCGGCAGTGGTGGAATAAGTGAGCCACCTGCTCCCAAGTTGACATTTAATACCAACCCGCTCGCCTGTGGCTTGCCGCCCTCCTCACCTGAACTCTGACGCCCGGTGTCCATTACCCCTGCTACCTGGAATACCAGTTTAGCAGCATTAATCCGCTCGTTGTCGCGCTCCCCTCGTTTAACAATGTCGTGCAGGCTGTCGAGCGCCTCCTCCGCCACCATCCGCGCCTTTAACTGAATCAGCGCGTTGGGCGACGCCTCCACCAGCGCACGAATCTCCCGCATCTCTTTTTTAAATGAGGGCAGCTCCACAATCTCCTGGAACTCTTTAGCACTCACCTTGTGATTATCACAAACCTCGACGACGCGCGCTGCACCGTATAAAATTAAATCTCGGACAAACTCGGCGATGTGGATGTGCTTATACATCCCATACACCAGCTCCTCCGTATATGTTTTTTCTCTCTCCATCTGTGGTTACTCCTATGGCATTTCAACAAGTACACAAAGGCAAAACATTTAATCCGGGCACACAATTCCCTGAATACTGCGAGTTTGAAAACTGCACGTTCTACGCCTCGTGTAAGTTTAAAAAAGGGTCTATCTTTAAAAACTGCCGCTTCTTGAAGTGCTGTCCTCCCTTCTATCGCAATCCAAACAGCGAAGTCAAAGAGGCTATCTTAGAAAACTGCTATCTTGAGTATATCACTGTCGACAAAGATAGCCTAGTCGTGAACTGTAAGAAAGGTGCCCGTGCCGTCATTCAAGCAAAAGAAAATCCGGCACCACAGCAAGTGGGGAACTCCGAAGACTTCTGCCTCTGTTATTGTGTGCAACCTACCCCTTGCCTGAGTGGGGTGAGCGTGGCACCGGTGCAAACTGGCAAACCGGAGGCGAAAAAAATGCTGAACGACTGTAACGAGCCTTGCGGCACAAAAACAGGGTTCAGCACGAACTGATTTATTGGCAAATCAATAAAGTAACCTAAGGAACCACACATCCTGGCTGAATGTGTACTCTTATTATACTATGCCGGGAAATTCTGTGCAATGACTTTACACAGTGCAATAAAGCCCTCATGGCTCATTGTCTTGCGCGTCCCTGCAATCGCATTACAGACTAAAATTAGCCCGCCACCCGGTCCTTGCATTGGCACAACACCTGACGGTGAATTGTCTGTCGTGAGCTTCACCTGCCCTCTTAAATAATAGCAATAGCCACCTTGTGCCTGATATGCCTCGCAGCACTGCTGGGTGCCGGCGATGACGCGCTCCTGCCCACCCGAAAATAATGTGGTGAAGTATTCCACAAGTTCTATTGGCAGTTGATATGTACCTGCAGTTATAGAGATAAAAGTGTCATCAACCACATTTGTTTTGCTACGGGGGGAAATAACGCCTTGTCGTTGCAGGGATTTGATTTTATTTCTGATGTTGTGAAACGGGCGTTCCATTTGTGCTGCGATGTCGCGGGCGGTGAGGTTGGCATTCCATAGTTGCACAAGTTGTGCCACGTCTTGTTCGGTGAATTTGTTTGACATAGTGTTCTCCTTGATTGTTGAGTGAGTAGTGTAGCAGGGGTGTTGGGTAGTTGCAAGATAAAAAGCCCTACTGGTTAGGCAGGGCTTTGGTCAACACTTATACAAGGATTCTGAAAAACAACAACTCGTTGTTGCAGGGGGATATTAGCAAGGGTGATGGGGCGGTGTCAACTGTTGCGATGTCAAGGGGGAGAAAAAATACCCCTACGGGCTAGGTAGGGGCAGGAGAAGATATGAAACCAGTGAATTTTTAGGTAGGGATATAATAGCAGGGGGCGGGGGAGTTGGCAAGGGGTTTGTTTGGGGGGTTTGTTTGGGGGATTGTTTGGGGGATTGTGGCATGGTGGGGGAGGGGGATTGGTAGGTGATGCAGGGGGAGAGTGAGTTTGTGCCGCTGCGCCGGGGTCTCACTCTCTATGGGCTACCCCTTTTGATAGCAACACCCCCCGCCCGCGAAACCGCCAGTTCCCATAGGGGGCGTATCTTTTTACCAATTTTCCTGCGAAAATTTCCCAAAGACTGCCAGCCTGTTCAAAGTTTAACCGCTTAATCGTTCGACAAGCGAAAAGTTAAAAAGAAATAAAATTATAGATTGCCTTGCCGTGATACTATCATTAGCCACTATCGGCACGGTTACGCATTGGCACGGTTACGCATTGGCACGGTTACGCATTGGCACTTTTTGCGATGCGCTTGTGTTGTCTATTAAGATTTTTTGATTTTCTAAAATTTTTGCTAGTCTGAATATTTTGCGCTTGTCAAGTTAAAAATCAAAATAATATCGGCTTTTTATGTTGCCGAAAATGTGAAAAATGCGAAAAATGAAGCTAAAAAATCAAGTCAAAAATCAAAATAATTTGCGCTTTTTTATTGTGGCGGTTCGCTTGTCAAATTGGCTTTATATTGAGAATTGTTCAAAATTTGAGCGGTGTTATATATGTCAAGTTATAGCGATAGGAATTTATAAGGGCATGTTGTCTTTTTCTGTTACATTTTTCGCTTGTAAACACATGATTCTATTACTGTTTCACTTGAGGAAAATATACCCCGTCTGCGTTTCAACTCAATTCGTACAGATATTTTCTGAGTTAGCTCAAAACAATGAGCAAGGTTTTCTAATTTTTGCAACAATTGAAACATGATTCACAAGTTAAAAAATAATTTAAAAATTTTTACGATAACACTTGACAATCCTTTTTAACCTGATATACTACCCAACATATAGCAAGGCATGACCTAGCAAATGTTCTTTAAAAATTGGCTTTTCTTTTGGCACGCCTAACACGCGCGCACGGCACAGCTTAACCGCCTAACCGTAAAATCATGCGATAATTAAAAGTTTAAAAATAATTTAAAAAATTTTTAAAAAATTTGAGAGGAAGTGGAAAAGATGAAAAAGTTGAAAGTATTAATTTTGATGGCTTTTTTAGTAATTGGTGTAAATAGTTTTTCTATGCACATCATGGAAGGATTTTTGCCTGTGAAATGGGCAGCATTTTGGTTTGTTTTATGTTTACCGTTTTGGTTTTTTGGAATAAAAAAATTAAAAAAATTATCTGGTGAAGATATGGAGGAAAAAATGATTTTAGCACTTGCGGGAGCATTTATATTTGTGCTTTCAGCGCTAAAAATACCGTCTGTTACAGGAAGTTCATCGCATCCGACAGGAGTGGGATTAGCTTCTATATTATATGGACCCTTTGTAACTTCAATACTGGGGACAATAGTTCTTATATTTCAAGCGGGACTTTTGGCGCACGGAGGATTTACAACGCTTGGAGCAAATAGTTTTTCAATGGCAATAACAGGGCCTTTAGTATCTTTTGGGATTTATAAATTGCTTTATAAAAAAAATAAAGCGGTGGCGGTGTTTTTGGCAGCGGCTCTGGGGGATTTGGCAACATATGTAGTAACTTCACTTCAACTGGCACTAGCAAATCCTTCGGCAACTGGAGGAGTGTTGGAATCATTTTTAAAGTTTGCGGCAATCTTTGCGGTAACTCAGGTTCCTTTGGCGATTATTGAAGGGTTGCTAACAAATATTATAGTAAATATATTGGATAAATATAACGATAAAAAAGAAAAAGAATAATAAGAACAATAATAAGAATAAAAAAAGAGGTGCAATTATAGTGAAAAAAGAAAAAAAAGATAATATTTTCAAAAAAAATATACTACTACTATTATTGATTGTAGCGATAGGAATATTTCCCTTGCTATTTATAAAAGGAGCAGAATTTGGCGGGTCTGATGACAAAGGGGAAGAATTGATTCAAAAAATTAATCCAAATTACAAACCTTGGGCAAAAAATCTTTTTGAGTTGCCAGGAGGAGAAGTTGAAAGTCTTTTGTTTGCACTACAAGCGGCATTTGGGGCAGGAGTGGTCTGTTATGTATTGGGATATTTAAAAGGTCGTAAAAAGGGAAGAGAAGAAAATGCTAATAGATAAAATTTCATACAGAAGTTTACTAAAGGAGATAAATCCTGCGATAAAAATATTTTTTATGGTAATAACTTTAACATTTTTAATTGTTACTGATAAAAAAGAAGTTTTTCTATTTAATTTTATTTTATTTAATGCAATTATGGTAGTTTTTATAAAAGTAAAAATAAAAGAATTACTTTATTTGTATATTGTTCCAGCGTTTTTTATTTTTACGACAGCACTTTCGCTTTTATGGATAAAAAAAGATGTGATAACATTTTTATTTCGCTCTTTTTCTTCAATTTGTGTGGTTTATGCTCTAATTTGTTCGACACCGATTTCAGATTTCGACTATGTTTTTGAGAAATTAAAATTTCCAAAAATTTTTCGAGAATTGTTTTTATTAATTTATAAATTTATTTTTGTACTTTTTGATGTGAAAGATAAGTTATTAAATGCACAAAATTCGAGATTGGGGTATGTAAATTACAAAAGTAGCCTAAAATCTTTTTCAATGTTAGTTGCAGCAATATTCAGAAAAACAGCTTATTATAATGAAAATTCAGTAAAAGCTGTAAATTCAAGGTTGGGAAAAAATTTTATCTTTGTTCATAAAAAATATAAAAAAGTTGGAAAAGAAATTTTTTTCGTAATTTTTGTATGTTTAATAAATTTAGTTATGGTGGTAGTATAATGTTAAAATTAGAAAATATTTGCTTTTCGTATGAAAAACAAAATAAGATTTTAAAAAATATCTCTCTTGATATAAAAAAGGGGGCAAAGACGGTATTTCTGGGAGAAAATGGTTCGGGGAAATCGACACTATTTTTTTTGCTAAATGGATTGTTAAAGCCAGACAGTGGAGAAATATATTTTAATGGGGAAAAATTAAAGTATAAAAAGAAAGATTTAGAAAATTTGAGAAAAAAAGTTGGAATTGTATTTCAAGATCCCGAAGTTCAGATTTTTGCGCCGACAGTTTATCAGGAAATGGCTTATGGGTTGCAAAATCTGGATTATTCAAATGAAAAAATTGAAGAAAAAATAAATGAGATAAATGTTGAACTAAATATGAAAAAAATTTTAGAAAAACCATGTCATCATTTGAGTTATGGACAGAAAAAAAGAGTTACGATAGCTTCAATTTTAGCGATGGAGCCAGAAATTTTAGTGTTGGATGAGCCGACGGCGTGGCTTGATTTCAAAAATATAAAAAAAACATTGGAAATGATAAAAAATTTGTGCAAAAGAGGAAAGACGCTTGTGATTTCTACGCACGACATAAATTTTGCGTACGAAGTTGCGGATTATATTTATATTTTAAATGAAGGACAAATTGTGAAGCAAGGGACTCGTTATGAAATTTTTGATGATTTTAATTTTTTGAAAAAATTGAATTTGGATGTTCCAAAAATATTGAAAGTAAAAGAATTTTTGAAACAGAAAAATATTGATATTTTGGAATATTGTGAGTTTTTGGAAAAGAAATTTAAATAAATATTTCGCAAATAAATA
>ERZ773070.88-NODE-88-length-68768-cov-5.686799_pt1 | contig 68768 bp, 47 predicted proteins | sample MGYA00580618_ERZ773070 | MGnify/ENA primary metagenome ERZ773070 (study PRJEB29015, sample SAMEA2738023) | human oral metagenome | biome: human oral; feature: human-associated habitat; material: dental | place: China | collected 2019 ...
TCTCGGCCGCCAAGAGGTCTACATTAAAGTCGCTGTTACCGATATTGCGCATAACTGCCGCTTTCAACCTCTCCAAGAAATCGGCGTCGGCAGGACTGATGGAAGCCGATGATGCCGATACGAATGGCGATGTGGCATACATCTTCTTTATTTCCTCGCGCTGCCGCAACAGGTTTTGCACGGTCTGTGACAGGAAATCCATGGAGAAAGGCTTCACGATGTAGGCGTCTGCACCGCTTTCCATTCCCTCCATCTTACCTCGCTCGGAAGTAACTGCCGTTAATATGATTACAGGAATATGCGAAAGGTTAACGTTGTATTTGATACGGCGACACAGTTCCATACCATCCATGGGTTCCATCATCACGTCGGTAACCACAAGATTCACGTCATTACGTTCCATTTGCAATAAAGCCTCTTCGCCATCGGTAGCCGTAACGATGTTGTACTCTTTTTCTAAGCACCGCTTTTCGTACTCCAACATCTGCACATTGTCCTCTACAAGCAGCAACGTATGGAGCTTGGCCTGTACCCCTTGTGTGGTTGTTGATTCGGCCTTCATAGGCGTTACATCCCCTATCCCATTGCCTCCCAGCCTTACAGGCACATCTTGCACCAAGGGCAAAGTAAGCACAAACACGTTCATATCGGCCTCATCGCCCATGCATAGATGGCCATTGTGCAATTCGGCTAACGAACGAGCGAGGGCTAAGCCAATGCCCGTACCCGATGTAGAGTGTTCGGCTGTGTCGATATGGAAGAAAGGTTCAAATATCTTTTCACGCAAATCCATGGGTATGATGTTTCCATCATTGGCTACGGTAAGGAAAAGTTGTGTATCGTCGGTCTTCAATGTCACCGAGATATACGATAGGCAATACTTCACGGCATTGTTAACCAGGTTGCTTACAATCTTGGTAAAGCCCTCGTGGTCAACATAACCATGCAGGTTGTTGCCTTGCAGTGATAACGTTGCATTGATGTTTCTCTCGCGCATAGCCGAGCGAAAGCGGTTATATATGTCGGTAACCAGCTTCGTAAGGTTACAATATTCGAAGTTCAGACGTAGTCCGTCTTTCTCTGTCTTGCGAAAATCCAGTAGCTGGTTTATCAGGTCTGTAAGCCTCCGCGTATTCTCGTACATGATGTTGAGGTCTTCTTTCACATCGTTGTCTTTTACCTTCTGCGTGCCGAGAATGTTCTCCAATGGCCCTAAAATCAGTGTAAGCGGGGTGCGAATCTCGTGCGCCACGTTAGTAAAGAAATGTATCTTGCTCTGATACAGTTCCTGTTCTTTACGCGTTTCGAAAGCTTCCATGGCCTGACGGCGACGCGTTTCGGAACGGCGATTCCAATAACGCATAAATAGCCACACCAAAACACCTAGCAAAACGACATAAAACAATTTGGCCCAGAAAGAGAATAGGAAGAACGGACGCACATCGATGTCTAGCTTGTACTCGCCAGGATAAGCCTTTCCGTTTTGGTCTTTCATACGCACTACTAGCTGATAAGAACCAGCAGGCAGGTTAGCGTATGTCATAAAGAAATCTGCCCCCATGGGTTGCCAACCTTTATCGAAACCCTCGAGTTTATATTCCAATGATGCCCAATTCTGCCTTGAATAACTTAGAGGTACAACATGCAACCTGAAAGAGTTTTGGTTATAGGCTAATGATAGTTTGCGGGTAAACACAATATTTTGTTCCAAGGGTGTGTCCTTAGTAAAATTGTCCACGTGTTCGTTGCCTATATATAGATCGGTAGCCACAAGTCGGGGCACACGCTGTTCTTTTTTCAAGGCCGATGGTGAAAAACGCACAATGCCACTAAGACTTCCAAAGTAAATACGTCCACGTTTGTCGATAAGCGATGAGTTGTAGTTAAACTGGTTGTCGAGCAACATCGTGCGGTTGTTATAAGTGCGCACGTCGCCACTGCGGGGATCATATCGTACGAAACCAGCATAACCCGAGAGCCAAAGTACACCATCACCATCTTCTTCCATACGGAAAAACGTAGAGGTGCTGTTAAGCGCCCCTTGCTGTAAGGGTTTGAAACGGCGGGTAGAGAAGCTAAATCTGCACACACCACCGCCCTGCGTTGTTACCCAGATGGTACCTTCGCTGTCTTCGAATATGCTCAAGGCCTTATCCGAAGTAAGTCCAGATTGAGTTGCCCTAAAATTTATCCATCTACCATTATGTCGCATAAAGACGCCATTGGTCTGTGTGGCCAACCATAGGTTTCCGCGCGAATCGAAACTTACATCATTGATTAGAACGGGTGGCACCGCCCTATCGTAAACAAAGGTTTGAGTGTTGGCAATGTAGGTGCATAGACCACGAATGGTGCCAAGATACATTACGCCCTGTGGCGAACGCGCGATGCTGAAGATGGTGTTATCGCGAAGCGAACCTGGCCGTCCGTCAGCCTTGAATGCCTTTATAAGTTGGTGGGTACGGGTGTCGATGATTTTCAGACCCGAAGCAAACGTGCCCACCCACAGTTCGTTGCCGTCCATGCAAAGTCCATGTACATTGGGGAATGCATTACTAGCTGCAATATGACTAAATGTTTCGCCGTCGGGCTCCATACAATTCAAACCGCCGTCTTCTGTTCCTATCCATATTTTCCCTTGCTTGTCCATAACCATCTCGCGCACGCGACGTCCATGCAGTCCGTTTCCGCTGCCTTGCGGCACAAAACGTTCGAAAACGGGATGTATGGCGGGTAAGTAATTCAATCCGCCGAAATAAGAACCCGCCCACAAACCACCTTCACGGTCTTTGTACAGACAATAAAGTGGATTGTCGGATATGGAGAAAGGATCCATGGGATTATAGGTGAAATGCTGCGTGGCGTGGGTGTCTAGGTTGTAAACCAGCATGCCTTGTTCGGTTGCCGCCCAAATCTCACGATGGTTCAGAATAAGGTTACGCACAAAAAGTTCCTTACCTTCAAGACTGGCTACTATGGGTTCGAAACTGTGGCGTGCAGCATCTATAAGCGAAAGACCCTGTCGGTCGGTGCCAATGGCATAACGACCGTTGCCCAAAGGCAGTATGGCCGACACGATGTTACCTGCAAAAGGGATGTGCCCATCTTGCGTGCGAAAGGGTGTGAGCGTGCGAAAGGCGTGGTCGGTGGTATATAATCCGCCTCCAAAAAGTCCAAGCCACACTGCCCCGTTATCACCAATGGCCATGCCTGCTACGTTGGGATACCCTTTCAATCGGAAGTGCGAAAGATGATTGTGACGAAGATCGTAGCAGAAAACACCCTGCTCGTTGGTCGTGATGTATATCTTATCACCATGACCCTTTATCACGTTCACCATGTTGGTGATGCCTTCGCCATCGGCACTACGTTTGTCGAAACGGGTGAAAGAGTCGGTCAGCGGGCTGTAAATCCACACGCCACAATCTGTTCCTACCCATATTCGGCCGTTGGAGTCTTCGAAAAGGGCATTGATATAGCTACTGCCTAGGCTGTGCCCATCAGGATAACTGTAATACCATTTAAATAAGGTGCCGTCGTAACGGTTAAGTCCCGATTTCGTACCAATCCACATCAGTCCTGTTCGATCTTGCAAGATGGCGAGCACGGTGCTTTGCGACAGTCCCGACTCTACACCGATATGTCTGAACAGGATGTTGCTTCTGCTTGTCATACCGACAAGCAGAAGCAACGCTGCTATCATCAATCTTATTTCTTTCATCTGCATTAGTTTGTAGCGTAAAGGTACGAAATTATTCAAACAAACTGAGAAACGGTGGGATTATTTCAAGAAATTCGTTGTGCGGTTGGGTGAATACAGTTCCCAAAGGGATGCAATTGTCCAGCCAGGCGCAAAGATATCGTTATAAAATCCTTTGCCATTGTGTCCGTAATCCCACGTGGTATGCTGCACCACTTCGGGGTAGAAGCCCTGCTTACCCACACCGCAAAGGTTGTTAGCAACAGGCAACAGCTGGCTGAGCGAAGATGTAATGACATCATACATGCCTTTAAACCGTTGCTCGCTCGTTTGCTGAGCCAGCCAACTAAGGATGTGGGGCAGTTCGAAAACAAATACGTCTATATGGTTGTTTTCTACCGAAACGTTGCCCCAACCACGTGTTTTTAGCCCCAATTCACCCGTCATCTGTCCTGGTGCGAATGGCACATCCCAGGTGTAATACCACGAGATGGCGAAGTAAGCGGCTTTCTTACATAGATCGATATAATGTTTTCGTTCCTCGCCCTTGGTAACCATGGCCATATAATAGGTGGCAGTTACGGCAGCGATGGCAGCTTCCTTGTCTTCGCAATTGGCATCGAGCGTAGACGAGAAATAGTCGCTTTGCGAAATAATGTTCTTCTCCAAGTAGTTCACCGTTCGGCGAGCGGCCTGTAAATAGTTCTTGTTGCCGAAATATTTCCACCCCATCACCAATGCAGAAGTTGCCGAAGGAGTGCTACCTCCCGAAGCGTCGACATCGGTTCCATCAGATTTAAACTTGCGGGCGAAGTGTCCATCGTCTTTTATTAGGGTAACGAAGTTGTCAAGAATGGTGCGTATGCGCCTCTCCCACTCCACATGGCGACGGCCACGACTCTTTTCGTATTTTAAGTAATGAAGCACAGCATATACGGCCTCGCTTTGCTGACGAATGGAATGGACGTCTTCTTGGGTGAAGCCATCACGGAAGTTTACAAAATCGTGTAGGTAGCCACCGTTCCCAAATCCATTGCTTAGGAAGCTGTCGAAAATGGCTTGCCCCATATTAACTAACCCATCGTCTTTTATTTCTGAACCGTATTCAATCTCGTTGAAGGCATTAAGCAGCACCCGTCCGCAAAAGCCTATCTGCATTTCTGTTGCTGGTAGGCAGTCATTAACCCGAAGTGAGAGCCCCGAATTGTATTTCAATGGGTAGCGGTCTACGAACGAATGGCGGAAGTAATCGCTGAGGGCAGTCTTTACTTCTGCACCCGTGTAGGCACTTTTCAAGGGTTGTGGCTGCATGCGGTCGTAGCTATACTGCCACACTTGCGTAACAAAGCTGCCGAAATCATTGGCTTTATAGCGATGTATGCGCCAACGCAAGGTTTGCTGTTCACCTTTTTCTAGCTTGGCAAAAGCAGTTATGGGGTCTATGAGCGTTAACTTGCGAATGTATCGTTTGGGAGTTTCCTTATAAGGATAGCCAAACTTTAAAGCCACAGTGTTACCCTCCCCATCGAACCCCGCATAACCTACGGTTGTGCGCCCTGGGAGTATTATCTCACCCATAGTAAGCTGAACCTGCACGTCGCAAGGTTCGTCTAGCACGCGTAATACTGATACGCCCTGTCTATTGCGGGGATTGAAAGCACTGGTTAACGGTGTAGACATGCGGTCTTCCCTAAAATTCCAGTGTTTGCTGGTTTTGAAAGATGGAGCCTCTTGGGGTGAACGCATGTTGCGATGATACCAAAAACCTGGCATATAAAATTCTGCTTCGCCAGACGATAGTTCCGTGTTGAGACTGAGGTCAAGGTGAAAATACACCTTTTCACGCGCCGAAAGCGTAATCGTCAGCAGTTCGTCGTCGCCATCTTTCGTTGTCGAAGATACCACGTCTAATGGTCCGTCTGTCGTCCAAGACTGCCCTTGTTGTAGCAATTGACGTGTTTCTGACGGATTGCCTGGCGTTTTTAGGCTAAGCGACATCGACAAGCCTTGCGCTTGTAACGTACAAACGTGCGCCACAAACGCCCAACCTAGCAGAATGACTTTTATTTGTTTCATCGTTATCTTTGTTATTTTATGCAGTGAATATCGTCAATACGACTTGACGGTATTTAAATTCGGGCCATGCCGTCTCTATGCGTGAAAGACACTAAACAAATAACCTGCCGTGGCATCGCCAGTGATTTGGCTATGCAACCAAAAAGATCTGGCGACACCACGTACGGTTAAAGGTGTGTTTTCAACGGCTTATCGTTCTCACACTCTTATAATAGGTGTCGAAAACGTAGAAAGTTTCGGTACGCTCATCGTAGGCAATGCCTGTAGGACTTCCAAAGCGGGCCGTTTCTCGTAGGTCGCCATCTTCAGAGCCCCAGGTGTTTCCATCGCCCATAGCCGACGTTGCTCCACGACCCGCAAAGGTACGAACACGACCATCAGGTGTGAGGTAACGTACGCAATAGTTGTCGTAATCGCAGAAGTAAAAGTCATAAACGTCTTCCTTTCCTTGTGCTGCGTAGTCAGGATTCTTCACAAATATGCCTTGATAGGGGAAATTCATCAACGTTCCATCTCCCTTGCCGTCGGCCCAACCCTTAACACCCAGCTGTCCAGAGACGAGATAGGGTTCTTTAAAGCGTTTGGTGGCCTCATCGTAATCCATACGATAGATGCAGTGTTGGTTCAGTGCTATTACGTAAGCGTACTTGCCTGTGGGGTGCATGGTGATGTTAAAGTTCCAGCGACTGGTACCAAGTGTGAGCATTTGCTCATAGTTGTTGCCCGTGGAATATGGATCCCAAGGAGTTGTTTCCGTTGCGTTGGCATAATACTTGGTCATATCTAGACGGAAAATCGCATTGTTACCATAGCTGTTGAAATATAGTTCACCGTTGGCGGGATGAACTGCTACAGTGTTACATTGCTTGTAAGCGGCTAACACCTCGCGTTTAGAATCGTCGGTAAAGCTACCGTCGGCATTGCGTTTAACAATCCACACGCTGGTAGATCGGTCTCCACTATCGTCGCGGTCGGTAGCAACTACCATATCACCCTTTGCCGTAAAGTCTATTGCACGTAAGCGCTTACCTTCGAAACACTTACTGCCGTGCATCACGGTGGTAACGGTCTTTGTCTTTAAGTCGAAGAGTTGCACACCATAGCCGCTATAATCGAAATCTTCGTATGCAACATATAAATGGTCGTGGTTTTGTGGGTCGAACTTCATAAAGGCCGCTTGCTTGCCAAAAGTGGCCGAACCATCGTCCTTACCCGTACCAAACTTGCCGTCTTTCCATCCTGGGTTGCCATCGCTTATACGGTAGCCAATCAGCGTACGCACCACCAACGGACTGGCGTATGCAAACTTTGTAGTGGCCTTGGCAGACTGTTGAGCCACTTTCACCTCTACTTCAAACCGTCCCGACTCGGTCCAATAGGGCACGATACAGCCAATACTGTCGGCCTTTACATAACTTAGTTTGGCTTTCTTTCCACCAATCGTTACGTTTACCTGTGTAGAGTCGAGTCCGAAGTTTGTGCCATAGATAACCATTTCTTGGCCATTGGTGCCCTCGGCTGGCGTAAAACGGCTGATGGTTACTGGCACATTGGGGTTGTATCTCGGTGTGTTGTCCTCGTCTTTGTCGCCGCATGCAGTTATGTTGCCACATAAAGCGGCTATGAAGAGCGCATATATCCAATGCTTCATTACGGGTTTATTCCTTTTCATATTGTGGTTTCGTTTTAATGCTAACTATGTATTCTCAATCTTATGCCGCGCCTATTTCTTCACGCGAACTTTAAGCGTGGTAAGGTTTCCCTTATGATCAGTGGGCCAAGTTCCTGTTGGTTCGATAAAAATATCTTTCGAATCGTTGGCTCCGCGCTTGCCAAAATAGATAGAGCCAGATGGTCCAACGAGTTCGGCTTTCAGCAATTCAACAGGTTGCGACTTATTATAATACACAAAGTCGATACGGTCGCGCTCGTCGTATTCGGGACAGAAAGACAGCTGGCTTAGGCTGGCATCCTTATTATCAGCGGGGAATGTGAAGCCAGGATGCGTAACAGGATCGGGGAATTTTTCGCGATAGGTGTCAACGAAACCTGCCTTTCTCAACATCACGGAGCAATCCCAATTGGCAACTACGCCGTTATGACTGTACAAATCCTTGGTGTTGGTCTGCCAATCAAGGTCAGACGGTTCGTTAAAGTCGCCACCTAAGACAACGATACGCCCCTTATCCATCTCGCCTTGGGCATCGTCAAGGAACATTTCCATCGCCTCGTCGCGCGTACTCAATCGGTTGTCTTTCATAATTCGTTCGCTGTCGGTAATAGGATTGGCCAGTTTCGACCAGTCGGGACCACTATTATAACCTCGTGGCAGATAGCAAGCATAGTGCTTATAGTCGAGGTGTGCTGAATAGAAGGTCATTTCTTGTCCGCGAACTTCCACCGTTACCTTTATCATATAGTTGTCGGTGGGTGTGGGAAGCACCTTAAAGTTCTTTATCTCGTACTTCGACAACACGCCAACAAACGTGCCATGGTTCTTACCATAGTAGTCTTTTTGGTGCTTTGTTTTTAACGATTGGCACAAGCGATGTGTGTATTCGCTGTCACCATCGGGAATTTTCTTCAACAATAGGTCGTTACGCAACTCGCACAACAACACGATATCCGGGTCTACTTGGTTGATAACGTCTACCAATCCATTATAGGCGTTGTTCACTTGCGTTGCTCCGAACCATGTGTTTAGCTGGAAAACTTTCAGGTCTTGATACACTTCCACGGACTTTGGAGGTTCAGGAGTGGGATTGTTGTCCTCTTTGCTGCACGCTATCGAGCAACAGCCAAACAGCATTATCAATGCTGCATTCAGACAACTGCGTTTAAAAAGATGTTCTCTTTTCATTGTTCTTGGTTTTGATAAATATTATTTTCAGTTTCTAGTTATATTCTTAAATATATGTCTTATACGATGCGTGGGGCGTGGAATTAGGCTGATTCTGCTACACGTTTGGCGAAAGATAAGCGCCTTGATGCAGAGATGTTTCTACTGAACCTTTACGACTTTCTGATTAACGCAGCCACTGTTTCCCCGCACCTTTACCATATATATGCCCACAGGCACATCGTTCAGCCACAGGTCTTGCGTGTTTATGGCTCTGCCTGCTTTGATCTTTTCGCCGCTCATCGCGTAGAGCTCCCAAGTAAAGATGGAGTTATCGGGGCTTGAAATCTGATAATAATTGTCGCCGCCACAGGCAATGGTGTAGGTATCTTGCGTGGCATCCACATCAGCAATGCCGCTAAGTTCGCCATCTTTAAAGAAGGGAACCGCCCCTCCTTTCGACGGATGCTTGCCCGCTATATAGGGCCAGCCATCGCTATCCCATAGCACCTTGTCCACGAAAAGTTTCCTACCTGCACCTATATCTGTCTTATCGAACCCATGATAGAGCATCCAATAATCGCCGTTATCGTCAATTATCAGTTGCGAACAATGGCCAGGACCTGCCACGAGCTCGTTGCCCGACAGCACACTTTCGTACGAACCGCCCACATCCATTATCTTCTTACCACGCTTATTAACGTATGGGCCACGTAATTCTTTGCTTCTCGACACAACAACCCTATAGGTGCTATTGGCTCCTTCGCAACAATTGCCCAACGATCCCATAAAATAATAGTATCCATCATGCTTCACAATCATCGTAGCTTCTGTGCCATGGTGCATCCAATTATGGTTCGGACCAATCTGAAACTTCTCTGCCCCAGGTTTTAAAGACAGTCCATCGGCAGACAGTTCTATACCCCACACTCCGCGAAAGCTACCCCAAAAAAGGTACTTCTTGCCGTCATCGTCTTGAAAGAAACAAGGGTCGATGCTGTTTTGCACGCCTATCTCAGTGCTAGTAAAGAGTTTTCCCTTGTCAACAAACCCTCCGCGAGGCGAAGAAGACGTGGCTACACCGATTCCGCAGTTCCATTCTTTTCCCCATTCGGCCATCGAATAATAAAGAACAAATTGACCATTGATGTAATTGATGTCGGGAGCCCAAATGCTTCCACCTTTTATAAAAGTGGGACGAGTTGAGCTATTGAAGGCCGAACCCGCAAATCGCCATCGCGTGGCGAGATCGCGCGACTTATAAATAGGAACACACAGTCCACCACCCTCTGTGGCATAAACATAGAATTGGCCATCGGGTGCGCGTACAACGCTTGGGTCGGGCATGTCTTTGTTTAAGACGGGGTTAGTATATTGTGCACGAACAGCTGTGACCAACATCAGCAGATTGGCAACAAGGGTTATTCTTTTTATCGCGTCTATTTTCATAAATAGGGATTATCAACTCAAAAACTCATCAACTTAAAAACTCAAAACCTCATACACTCACCTCACCACCACCTTCTTCACAGTCTTGTCTTTGTAACGAACAACGTTTATTCCCCGTTTCGGGGTAGACAGTCGTCGTCCGTCTACATCGTATCGGCTCATTTCATTTTTAGAGGTGTCGGGCGTTTGCGTTACATTCTCTATGTCTGTCGAAAACTTCTTATTCTTCAAGAAGTTGTCCATCAGCACCTTCATCCAATGTCCGCCAAGTACAGAGCGACCTTGAAATATCTGATAGTCGCCACTATTCACCCAATACCAATCGCTAAACGGCACTCGATTTTTGGTCTTGTTGGCGAATTCCCATACGAGGTCGGCAATGCGTGCAAAGCCCTCCTGATTCTCAGCCAAACATGCAGTCCACATCTCCCAGTCTGATTTCGTGTATCTTTCGCGATTATCCAAAGGAATGCCGTATGGCTCTACCTTTGTAAGATAATAGCTGTACTCTTTCTGTTTCATTTGTTTGGAGAAGAGGTTAAGCCCCCACATCTTATCCCACACCATATTATACTTCATGCTCCACGTGCCACTGCGGTCGTAAGCCAATCGGTAATGGTCGCCATCGTTAGCTGTTCGTTCCAACGTTGCAGCCATTTGGCGCGCCTTATCCATATAAGTGCGGTATGTGGCGTTCTCCCCTTGCATCTGTGCCATCAGCGCATAGCCTGCAATTCCCATAATGGCCTTTACGGAAAGGTTTACGTTGTGGGCTAAGTGTCCTGCAAAATCATCGGTGCAAAGTTGGTTGGCAGGGTCTTGTCCATTAGCTACCAAATAGTTTGTCCACATGGTAAGCAAGTCCCAATACTTCTTGGCAAAATCGGCTTTTCCTTCTCTTAGACAGGTCATTGCCGTGAGGATAACCATATTTCCCGCCTCTTCCACAGGCATGTTCTTGCCAAAATCGCCGTTAGCACCAGGGAAACAAGAGGCATACGTCTGTTTGTCGGCAATGGGGTAGAAGCCCAGATCGTGTGCAGGAAAATGAAATCCCCACCGCGAACTATCGGCGCAATACTTGAATACGCCTTCTAATGCACCTTTCTCCAACTGTGTATTATAGGTAAAAAACAGTGGCGCGGCAGGGTAAGTAACATCTACGGTGTTGATAAATCCGCCCGAACTGTTCTCTTTCGAGAAGTACATCAGGTCACCGTCCTTATCCATAAACAGCTTATGGGCAGCCAAAGTTTGGCGATAAGAGGCTGCTAAAGTCTCGGCATATTTCTTGTTTCCTGCTGCCAAGGCATCGTCGTAGATAATCTTGTCCCATCGGCGGGCGCGCTGCATGTAAGTTTTATAATTATCACGGAAACTCTCGAAAGCGTCTGTAAGCTGGTGTCCGTCTTTCGCCCAATAGGCCTTGTAGCGCGTTCCTAGGAATTGTACATCCTGAACTTCATCATATCCAATCATCATATAGCTGGAATCACGCTCCGTCAGCCCAAAATTGTGCAAGTAACCCAACATGGGCATCTCACTTTCGTTATTGCTCCTGATACGTAGCGCATCGCGTTGAGCTAGCGTTCCCTTACTAACGAATTGGCTTTCCACGACATTTTGGTCGGCCATGGTTACGTTTCCGTTCACATTGGGTATCATTAGATAGCCCCAATCGATGCAAATGATGTCGCCCGATTTCCCCAACACGTTCTGTTCTACGCTTCCCGTACGAACATAATCAATATTGTTCACGTTTTGTATGCGTGAAATCGTTGGTTGGGTGTTTTTTATCACCGCTAATTCGGGTGTTGTCCCAAAGAATATCTGTACGTTGTGCTTCCGCTTGTCGTTAGCGCGAACCTGATAAGATATGTAGTTAATGGGCGTAGAAAGCAGGTTCAGGTCGTCAAGAATCATAGGTGCGGTGAAAACCAAACGTAGGTCTACCCCCCCACATCGAAACGTATAGTAAGTGTTGGTTGCCATAACGTCGCAGCTGGTTTGTACGGCATTACGTATATTATTGTGGCTTTCCTTCACGTTGGCAAACAGTCCGATGTCGGCATTAGCTCCGCCTGTGGTGTTATGCACATGGTACGCGATAACGTTGTCGCCAACACGCAAGCTCTGTTTTACGTTAGTAGGCAACATCAACTCCTCGTTTTGTACCCACGTTTCGCCCGTTTCGGTTGCCAAAACACCATTTATGTAAACCTCACATTTATCGTCGTGCGAATAAATCAACCACAAGTCGCGAGCCAAATCTTCTTTCGTCAATGTCACATGTCTACGTATATAGATGTCTGAATTGGTGTCCGTCCAAGCCGTACGTATGTTAGGGTATTCTTTGGGGCTACCAAACGCCGCCTGTTGTGTTTGCCATTTGCTGTCATTAAGGTCGCGTTGCGTCCAATTTGCAGCAGGTTTCGTGTAGCTAACCTTTGCTTTCCACGCTCCCATGTCGGCCATTGGCGCCACGGGTTTCAGTAGTCGGCCCTTATCCTTTCCCATAAATCGGTAGGTCGTTCCGTCAACGCGCAACAAGCCGTCAATGGCCTTCCTTTGTCCTGTCCAATGGCATGTGGCGCCATCGTACAGATTATTATGTGCCGACCAAATAGAGAAATAGGGGTCGTTCACTATCAAGGGAACAGATGGTAGACGAAGGCTTGTACGCCGATAAGGCTCGAAAAACGAACCTACCTGCGCTTCTACTGTTAGCACATTCGCCACACCAACCAAACAGAGTAATAGCTTTTTCATATCAAACAAAATACTATGGTATTGGTTTAAACATAATTTTCAGATTACGTTGCAAAATTACTTGTCCCTTCTAGATAACGGTACGACTATCATTCCAAAAAATAACAAAATCGGACCAACATGTCTTGCTGGTTCTTTTTTGCTATACTCTGAATGGATTTTACACATCGATACTCAAAATAAAGTCTATCTTTGCAGCGTAACAATCAACAACAAATAATTCAAGCTTATATATAATATGGTGTAAGCACCCAAACCCATTCAGGGTTGTATCTCTTGATGATATATGCCGAAACCTTAACGAATATAGAATAATCATTTTAACTAAAAACAATTTATGAAAAAGCAAGTACTATCATTGGGGCTAGGACTGTTGAGTGCAACCCTACTCAACGCCCAAACCACGCCTTGGCCAGGACATGCTGTCGGCAATGGAGGGGAGTTTTACCTCTACAATGTCGCCACGGGCTTGTGGCTTCAAAACAACAACACCGTGAAAGACGGATGGGCTACTGCCGTTAACGTGGGCACACGAGGCTTACCCATTAAACTAGAAAATACTGGACCAAAGACATTTAAGCTGCGTTCTACCTTCCGCGGGGGTAATGGCGTATCGAATAAAATTGGCGATGCCGGCCTACTTTACTGGGATATGCCTGCCGCTAACGTTGGCGCATGGGAAATGTCTCCGGCCGACAACGCCCAATCCATACACGGATATTGGCTAGAATGCGATGCGTTGGTGCTAGGGGCAGACAACAATCTGCTCACCCTAGACAAAGAAAAGAACAGTGTTTGGCAGCTCGTTACTCGAGAAGAGCGTATTGCCGATGCAAAGGCGAAGGCTTCTGCCACCAATCCAGTAGACGTATCGTGGCTTATTGACGCACCCGACCTCGTAACAAAGAATACCACTTTCAAGTTGGATTTTACGGCTGCACCCAATACAGAACACTCTACTTACCAAGGTGGATGGGACATTGTGAAGGCAAATACCATCCAAGAGTTTTGGAATACACAAACCTTCGATTATCACCAAACCATCAGCGGATTGCCCAACGGCACCTATAAGTTCAGCGTACGCGGATATTATCGCGATGGTTCAAGTCAAACACGCGACTATACAATGTACGGTTATGGTGCCGACAAGTTTGTCAATGGCACCGAACAGCTTCGCGCCATTTACTATGCCAACGGCACTTCTGCCCCCATCATGTCTCTTTATGCATGTGCGAAAAAAGCTCCCGAAGAGGGATTCAGCTTCCAAGCCGAACGCGAGGGCGGAAAAAGCAGCGGACTTTACGTACCCAACACGCCTCATGAGGCTAACTGCGCACTGTGGACAGGCAACTACCAAAATGCCGAAATAACTGTTACCGTTACAGACGGGACGCTAAAATTTGGCGTTAAAAAAGAAGCTGGCGTTATAGACGACTGGTGCGTAATCTCTAATTTCTCTTTGAAATACCTCGGTTCGAAAGTACTTCAAACCCCAGAAGAGGCGCTGAAAGGCCTTAAAGCGATACTTGCCACGACAAAAGCGTTTAAAGGTGCCGTCGCCCCTGCATTGAACAAACAATACAACGACGCCATTGCAGCTGCCAACAAGGCCCTCACCTCTACCGACCCTGTGGCCATTAACGCCGCAACCTCTAACTTACAAAAGGCTTACGATGCCGTTTCTGCCTGCTCAGAAAGCTATTCAGCCTTGGTAAAAACGACTGAAATTTGCAAAAACATCAATAAGAACAACGACGCACAGCTTAATGCAGCCACTGTAAAGGCCGAGAAGTTGGCCAAAACCGCCACGACCAATGCCGACATGAAGGCGGCTCTTGTAGATCTGCGTGTGGCTCGTAAGATTGCCGCTGCCGACAAGATGCCAGACATCTACAAGGGTGCTAAAGCCGGTGTAGGCGAATTCTACTTCTATAATGTGGCTTCGCAGAAATTCCTTATGGGTGGTTCCGATTGGAATACACATGCTGCCGTAGACGTTCCTGGTATGCTCTTCACCGTTGCAGCCGAAGGAAATGGTTTCACAATCAATCGCATGGGTGGTAAAGATGGCAATTACCTTGGTTATAATGGTTACACCGATATCCCAGGAAAAGACGTTTGGGCATTTGTTCCCGTCGCTGGCAAGGCCAACGTTTACAACATTGTAAAGGGCGACAACCATGCTCAAGGACTGGCTTTTGCGCCACAATCCAACACCGATGCCGACGATGCTATGGATAAAGAGTTTTGGAACACCGTTTCTGTTGAAGCTAGCGTGGCCAAGAATGCCAATGCCGAATGGAAACTTGTTACCAAGGCCGAACGTGATGCACTGCTCGCTACAGCCACCGAAACTCGTCCTATTGACGCCACTTACCTGCTTACCGGTCCTGGTTTCAACCGCCCCGCAATGCTCGAAGGCTGGAATACCGACCGTAAAGGCGACTTTAAGGACGCCAACCTTGGCGTTATCGACCGTGGCAGACGTACCAATCTTGTTTGCGAGGCATACTACCTGCAATCGTTCGAGGTAAACCAAACCGTAAGCAACCTGCCCGAAGGATATTATCAGGTAAACATGACAGGCTATTATCGCGATGGCAGCCGTGAGGCGTTGCAACAAAAGGTTACCAACGGGACAGCCCCTGCACGCCATGCCATGCTCTATATCGAATACAAAGGTAAGGGCGACGAAGTTGCACTGCCCTCTATCGCAGCAGGAATGAACCAATGCCCTGGTATCGGATGGACTGGTAATGCTGGCGAACAACCCGACAATGTGATGGATGCAGCCGAATATTTCGAATGCGGACTTTATAAAGTATATACCCACATCATTAAGGTTGGCCCTGAAGGTGAACTTACCTTCGGCGTAACCAAAGACAAACAAGTGGACGGCGATTGGGCAGTGTTTGACAACTTCCGCCTTACTTACTTTGGCAAGCAGGTTTCTCAAGGTACAATCACTGGTATCGATGCCATTAAAAACAATGTCGTTGAAGACGGTAAGATTTACAACCTGCAAGGCATGGAAGTGAAACGTCCGCTCAAGAGCGGCATCTACATCCGTAATGGAAAGAAATTCATCGTCAAATAAGATTTAGGTTTAATTGTTTTTAGCGGCCAAGGCTCAAACACATTTGTGTTTAACCTTGGCCTTTTTCATGCCATGCCGTTTGTTGGCAACCATAAAGGCTGATTTTAGAAGAAAGTGAAAGATGAGATAAAAGCAAAAAGCCATCGAAGAAAACCCAATAAAGTAGTAGCATTGCAATGTGATGCAGAACTTTTAGAAACAGCCATAAACACTCCGTGTGCATTTCACAAACAAACCGCCTAGTAACCACCTAAAAAGCCTGTTCTTAGTTTTTGTATCGTACAAAAGCCTCTGTACGGCGACTACAAGCCTTTTGTAGTGGCACTACTACTTACTAGTAGTCAAACTTGTTTGTAGTCTCGCTACAGCTTGTTTGTAGCCACACTACAAAAGGCTTAAAGCACAATCAATGCTATTTATTCCTTATTATATAGATGCGTGCGAAGCTATTTTTAATTGAAGTTTTGACCCCTACAAACATATACCTAGCACATACATTATCTAGCGAACAACATTTACATTTGTGCTTCATTTTCTACATTTTTCGATGAAAAAACAGGCAAATGCCCTGTTTTTTTTATCTTTTGAATGGTTTGTTTTATCGCAACAATTCATTTCTCACTAATTTTGCTGATGAATTTACCACATTATACATCGGGAAAGTGCCCTTTGGGAGGGCGTAATACCGTGGACTAGAAATAAAAGTTTAAATACAATATATTTATGAAGAAAAATAATCTAAGCATCTATGGCCGTAGGTTCACATGGGGAACCTTGCTGTTTTGCGCTGCTTGTATGTCAGCATGTCGAAGCGACAACGCTGACGATTCTTCTGTGAAGTACGACCCTTCACGCCCTGTCACCGTGACAGACTTCATTCCCAAAGAGGGTGGAGTTGACCAAAAGTTGGTTGTTTACGGCAGTAACTTCGGCAACGACACCAGCAATGTCAAGGTCACCATTGGTGGGCAACGCGCCGTTCTCATCAACGTTAAAGGCGATTGCCTTTACTGTTTGGTGCCTGCCAAGGCCTATTCGGGCGAAGTGATGGTATCTGTTGGCGGAAAAACAGCCAACGAACAGAGCGCAACGGCTAGCAGTAAATTTAACTACGAACGAAAAATGGTTGTGGGAACGCTCAGCGGCATACGAAACCAATTTGACGATCAAGGTTGGCACGATGGACCTTTCGACAAAGCTACGGGTTTTGCAGGTGAGGGATGTCTTACCTTCGACCCGATAAAACAGAACATTCTATATGCCGTTTACGATGAAAATGCCCATGGCATACAAGCGCTTGACATGGAAAAAAAAGAAGTGAAAACTATCCTATCAATGTCTAAGTTTGACAACCATAGGTTGCGCTCCATCGATTTTTCGAACGACGGGCAATATATGCTCATCTCTACCGACCGTGACGACCGCCAGTTGCAGAGTCCCAGCGTATGGATCGTGAAACGAAACGCAGATGGCACCTTCACCGACGCCTCTAAATCGCAAATCTTAGCTGCCTACAAGCAGTGCAATGGAGCTGCCGTGCATCCCATAAACGGCGAACTTTACTTCAACAGTTACGAGCGCGGACAAGTATTCCGCCTAGACATGAACAACTACTTCAACACCGTTGCAAGTGGCGGAACATGGTATCCCAACTGGACCGACGGAAACTTTAAGGAGCTGTTCACCATTCAAGACGTAAGTTGGGAGTTTAAAATCTTCATCCATCCTACTGGCAAGTATTGCTATATCGTAGTTGTTAACAAGCATTACATACTCCGCTCCGACTACAACGAAACCACCAAGAGTTTCGCCCCACCATACGTTGTGGCTGGACAAGCACGAAACGATGGCTGGGTAGACGGTGTTGGCACTGGTGCACGGGTAAATAGGCCCTACCAAGGCTGCTTCGTAAAGAACAAAAAATATGTGACCGAGAACCGCGATGACGTGTACGACTTCTATTTCTGCGATAACCGAAACCACTGTATACGCTATCTCACCCCTGACGGCATCGTTCGCACATACGCAGGACGTGGCACTTCATCGCAAGCTGGCGATGGAAACGCATGGGGAACAGAAGATGGCGACCTACGAGAAGTGGCTCGTTTTAACAGCCCTACGGGCATTGCTTACGACGAGAGCTCTAACACTTTCTACATCCTCGATACTCAAGGACGCAAGATACGTACTATTTCGATGGAAAAATAACATTTCTATTTTAGCCATAAAGACAATGAAAAAACTATTTATATTATTCTGGATGTTGTGCGGCATCACGCTTAACGGCTTAGCACAAGAACAGCTAGAAATATCGGGAACAGTAACCGACGCCACGGGAGAAAGCCTTATTGGCGTTAGCGTCACCGTGAAAGACGCCAAGGGACTGGGTACCATCACTAACATTGATGGTAAATACACCATCAAGATGCAACAATACCAAACGCTGGTGTTCTCTTACATTGGCTACAAACCTGTGAGTGTGCTGGTTAAAGGCGACAGAAGGATTATCGACGTGCAGATGGCTGAAGAGAAACTCAACGCCATCGACGAGGTTGTTATCACAGGTCTTGGCGCACAGAAGAAACTCACCGTTACAGGAGCCATCACCAATGTAGACGTCTCGCAGATGCAACAATTCTCCTCTTCAAACTTTACCAACGCCTTGGCGGGTAATGTTCCTGGCATCATCGCCATGCAATCGTCTGGTCAGCCTGGAAAAAGCACATCGCGCTTTTGGGTTCGCGGCATCTCAACCTTTGGTGCCAATGCCGAAGCAATGGTACTTGTCGACGGTTTCGAACGAAAGAACATCGACGACTTGAACATTGAAGACATCGAGAGTTTCTCAGTATTGAAAGACGCTTCGGCAACGGCCATCTATGGTTCGAAGGGTGCTAATGGCGTAATTCTCATTACCACCAAACATGGTAAGGCAGGAAAGATAAATATCAACGCTAAAGGTGAAGCATCGTATAACACCCGAACCATTACCCCGAAGTTTGTTGATGCACCCACGTACGCCACTCTGCTGAACGAGGCACGTATAACACGCAACCTCCCTCCGCAGTATCAGCCCGAAGAGTTGGCACTTATCAGGTCGGGGTTAGATCCCGATTTCTACCCCAACGTAGACTGGTCGAAACTACTTCTCAAAGATGGTGCAATGAGCTATCGTGCCGATTTGAGTTTAAGTGGCGGTGGAAACACGGCTCGTTACTTCGCGTCTCTATCGTATGTAGAGGACCAAGGCATGTATAACACCGACGAAACGCTACGCAGCAAATACAACACCAACGCCAATTACAAACGCTGGAACTATCGCATGAACGTAGATATAGACGTTACGCCCACAACTGTTATCAAGTTAGGCGTATCGGGAAACCTCAACAAGCGCAACAGTCCAGGTCTTGGCGACCAATATGTATGGGGCGAACTCTTTGGTTTCAACGCTCTAAGTTCTCCAGCTCTCTACTCCAACGGCTATGTTCCGGCCTATGGTCGCGAGAAATATCAGATGAATCCCTGGGTCTCGGCCACACGCACAGGTTACAACCAAGAATGGGATAACAACATACAGACAAACGTAACGGTAGACCAAAAACTGGATTTCATTACCCGTGGTCTCTCGTTTACAGGTAGGTTCGGCTACGATACCTATAATAAAAACCACATATACCATCGCCTTTGGCCTGCCATGTATCGCGCCAATAGTCGCGATTCGCATGGCAACATCATTTGGGAAAAGTTTTTCAACGAATCGCCCATGGACCAAGAGGCGGGTGGAGAAGGTTCGCGACACGAGTTTTTAGAGGCTTTGCTTCGTTGGAATCGCACCTTCGACAAGCAGCATAACTTCAGTGCCATTGCTCGCTTCACACAAGACGAGCGAATACAAACACAAGATCTCGGCAAAGACATCAAAAACTCTGTCAGCCAAAGAAACCAAGGTGTTGCGGGGCAGATAACCTATAACTACGCTCTACGCTATTTTGCCGACTTCAACTTCGGCTATAACGGTTCCGAAAACTTTGCCAACCACCATCGCTTTGGTTTCTTCCCTGCCTTCTCCTTAGCATGGAACGTAGCTGAAGAGCCCTTCGTAAAGAAGGCATTACCATGGCTCAACATGTTCAAGTTACGCTACTCATGGGGTAAGGTAGGCAACGACAAGGCAGGAGAAAAAAATCGTTTCCCCTACCTTTACACCATTGATTTCACCAAGAACGAATCCAACAAGGAAGATATAGGCTACTACTGGGGGTCTAGCCTCATCACTAAGCTCACCCAAGGCATGCATTTCAAGCAGGTGGCATCACCAAACGTAACATGGGAGATTGCTCGTAAAACCGACGTTGGTTTTGATTTCGTGGCGTTTGACAATAAGTTCTCGCTCACAATGGACTACTTCTACGAGAAGAGAACAGGCATCTTCATGCAACGCAACTTCTTACCCGATATCACGGGGCTTGAAAGTCGCCCTTGGGCAAACGTTGGAGCCGTGAAATCTAGTGGCTTCGATGGCAATTTCCAATACAAGGACCGCATCGGGGAGATAAACTGGACGGTACGCGGAAACATCACTTACAGTAAAAACACCATCCTAGAACACGATGATGAGAATAATGTTTACGCCTATCAATACGAAAAAGGCTACCGCGTTAAACAGCAAAGAGGCCTTATTGCACAAGGTCTTTTCCGCGATTACGACGACATTCGCAACTCGCCCAAACAAAGTTGGGGAGCCGTACAACCTGGCGACATCAAGTATAAGGATGTCAACGGAGACGGCGTAATAGACAAAGGCGACTATGTTGGCATAGGTGCAACCAGCACCCCTAGCCTCATCTATGGTCTTGGAGCCTCTATTAGCTGGCGCGGGTTCGACCTTAATTTCCATTTCCAAGGTGCCGGCAAGTACACGTTCCTTATCAATGGCAGCACGATTAACGCCTTCAGCAAAGGTCGTTGGGGAAATATCCTTAAAGGAGTAACCGACAACCGATGGATTTCATCGGACATTTCGGGCACCAAGGAGACAGAAAATCCCAACGCCGCCTACCCTCGTTTGAGTTACGGCAGCAATGACAACAACGAGCAGCCATCTACCTTCTGGTTACGCAACGGCCGTTTCTTGCGCCTTAAAAACCTCGACATTGGCTACACAATGCCCAAACCATGGGTCAACGCCATACACTTAGAGAATGTACGAATCTACATTTCGGGGCAAAATCTCATCACTTGGTCAGCCTTTGACCTTTGGGATCCCGAGCTCGACAGCGACAAACGAGGTGAGGAGTACCCCATCACCCGTTCGTTTACGGCAGGTATACAAATTAGTTTATAACCACAGACATACATCATGAAACGTAAAAATATCGCCCTGATAACGTTGGCATTGGGCATCGGAACACTCTTTTCCGGTTGCAACGACTATCTGGACTCCGACAAATACTTTGAGGACCGTATCACGATTGAAAAGGTCTTCACCAGCAGAATACGCTCCCAACAATGGCTTGCCTACGCCTATTCGTTCTTGAAAGACGAGAACGCCGATGTTGTTGGCAAAGAGAAAGAAACCAATTCGTTTACCTTCGCCGACGACATGTACTATGGCGACCGCGACGTCAACTACGACTCTAAGGAGTTCAACGAGCTTTCGTACAACACGTTCATGCAAGGCGAATATAGCGAAAACGAATTTAACGAAGGCTGGACAATGTGTTACAAGGGCATTTATCAAGCTTCGGTGTTCATCGCCAACATTTATAGGAACACCGAAATGACCGAGAAAGAACGGCTCGACTTTAAAGGTCAGGCGCGTTTTGTACGTGCTTACTTTTATTGGCTGTTGCTCCGCCGCTACGGTCCTGTGCCAATCATGCCCGACGAAGGCGTTGATTACACTCTTAGTTACGAACAGATAGCCACTCCGCGCAGCTCGTATGAAGAGGTGGCCAACTATATTAGCCGAGAAATGGTGCAAGCTGCCAAGGAAATACAATATACTAGGCGCGACGGCGAGAACTGTGCGCGCCCAACAAAGGGTGCTTGCTTGGCCACGCGCGCTCTTGCATTGGCTTTCGCTGCCAGTCCGCTGGCCAACGGGAACACCGATGCCTACGCCAAACAGTTGGTAGACGACAAAGGCCGAGCATTGCTCAACGCCGACTATCAGGAAGAGAAATGGGCGCGCGCAGCCGCTGCCTGCAAAGACGTTATGCAGCTTGGCGTGTACGATCTCTATCACGCATCGTTCAGCACAACAGATGCAGCAGGCGACCCTGCCACCATCGTGCCTGCCGACTCTACCTGCCAGTTTGCCCAAAGCGGATGGCCGACAGGTTGGAAAGACATCGATCCCTTTAAGTCTTACCGTGTTTTATTCAACGGAGACGTTGCTCCTGAAGACAATCCCGAACTTATCTTCTCGCGTATAGACCAAAATGCCACACGCATAAACCACAGCATGATGTCGTTTGCACGACATTCCATGCCTCGCGACTTTGGCGGATGGAACACACATGGCCTTACACAGAAGATGGTAGACGCTTATTATATGAACGACGGCACCGACTGTCCTGGCAAAGACAGTGAACTGAACGGCGGAAACGGTGCTGAACGCCTCAAGGGATTTACCACTGCACGCGACTATCGACGCGGAAAATACAAGCCATTGGCCGCCAACGTGTCGCTGCAATATGCCAACCGCGAACCGCGTTTCTACGCCTCGGTGGGCTATAACGGCTCTGTTTGGGAGTATTTGGGCGACCCCGAAAGCACCCACCACAACCGCCAAACCTTCTATTATCGCGGTAGTGGCAACGGCTACAACAACTCGCAATTCTATCTTCGCACAGGTATCAGCGTGAAAAAGTACGTCAATCCCACCGACGTTCCCGATCGTGAAGACTATAAGAACATCAAGAACAGGGCTGAACCAGCCATCCGTTATGCCGACATCCTATTGCTCTACGCCGAGGCTCTCAACGAACTTGATGGTACATACACCATCCCCTCGTGGGACGAGGCCACCACTTACAACGTTCGCCGCGACGTTGCGGAGATACAAAAAGGTATTCATCCCGTACGCATACGTGGCGGAGTGCCCGACTATTCAGCAGATGTTTATGCCAACAAAGACCTCTTGCGCGCGAAAATCAAACGCGAACGGATGATCGAATTCATGGGTGAGGGCAAACGTTACTTCGACCTGCGCCGTTGGAAAGATGCGCCACGAGAGCTTAACCAGCGCATTTATGGTTGTAATGTGATGATGGATGCCAACCACACGGCAGAGTTCCAGCAGATTATTCCCATCAACAATCTGCGCACCACATTCTCTGACAAGATGTATTTTTGGCCCATCCGCCACCGCGAACTGAAACATAACTCGCGCCTGACACAGAACCCAGGATGGACCTACAACGATTAACCCACCCTTTAAGTTACAAGAAAATGAAAGTAAAACATCTTCCGATATATGCGGCGATGCTCGCAAGCGCACTCGCCACACTTACTGCCTGTAACGACGAATGGAAAGAAGAGCAATACACGCAGTACGTTAGTTTTCGCGCACCGCTTGGCAAATTGGGCGTTACCGACGTTTATGTGCCATACAGCAGACGCAATGCCGACAAGACTTTTGTCGAGGGTAGCGGACTCTCGTCGTATAAGCTGCCCGTAATCGTTAGCGGTTCATTGCAAAACGAAAATAACATCACGGTGCATATTGCGCACGATGGCGACACGCTTAACGTGCTTAACCAAGCCCGTTTCTTAAATCGCACCGAACTATGGTACACCGACATGAAGGATTATGCCACTATTCCCGAGACAACGACTATCCCATCGAGCGAGAACGTGGGGCTGCTCAACGTCAAGTTCAACTTCAACGGTATCGACATGAGCAACAAGTGGGTATTGCCGCTTACCATCGTAAACGGTGAGAACTATGGCTACACCGCCCATCCACGCAAGAACTACGCCAAGGCGCTGCTCCGCATCTTCCCCTTTAATGATTATTCGGGCGACTATTCGGGCAGTACGATGAAGATTTTCGTTACGGGCGACGAGGCTAACGCTACCGCTAAATCTATCATTCGCGGATATGTGGTGGACGATAAGACCATCTTTTTCTACGCAGGCGACATTGACGAGAGTCGCACCGACCGTGCCAAGTACAAGGTTTTTGCCCGCTTTAACGGAGAAAAGGAAGGTACGGTAGACTTCTACACCACCAACAACGACCTGAAGTTAAAAGTGAACAAACAGGCATCTTTCCACATTATCGAGCAAAAAGACGATGTGAAGCCTTACCTCGTGCACCGTTACGTTATCATCAACAACATCAGTTACGATTACGTAGACTACACTTCTGCACCAGGTACAGAGTTTAACTGGTCGGTTAGTGGCACACTTACACTAGAACGACAGATAAACACACAGATACCCGACGAGGACCAAGCCATTGAATGGTAACGTTCTCGGCTATCCCTAAAAGTGGAGACGTGTTCAATAAGCTACATGCTTGGACATAAATCCATATTGTTGAACTGTTCAAAACCACTCAACATCTTTAAGGAAAATATGTTGATAGTTGTTATAGTTGTGTCAGAAAGCCATGCCTTATCCCTTTAATGAGATGTAAGCATGGCTTTCCCTTTCTCCACTTTCTATGCTCATAAACATCACTACACCATATTCCGCAAGCTCATTAACAAGCCTTCAACCGTCGTTTTTCCATCTTTCATTTTGCTATCATTGTATAGCCATGCTGTAATATATCAACTGGACCCCTGTTACATATAAACTGGAACGCTGTTCCATGTCATCTGGAACCCTGTTCCACATGACATGGAACAGGATTCCAATTAATGAATTACAACATGGCCAACCACAAATAACGATCCGAAAGCACAAGAAACTAATAATCAAAGGATTGAAAACGCATCGTCAAGGTTGTATATTAAGGATTCTGCCGATATGCGTGGAAAATGCATTTACTTGGCAAATGCCCTGTAAAAGGCAACCATATTAAAATTTTTCCATTATCTAATACGCTCCACGATCTACTTGTTTACTGTAAAAACGAAGCTTTAAAATGGAAAAAAGTTTTATCTTTTATTGTATTAAAAAAATATCCACTATCTTTGCAATGTCGGTAGAAAAACGCCGATATAGTCTTTACCATGTAGCAAAACGCCTGAAGAAATTCGACATTATGCCCCTTGGCCTAGCTAAAAAATGAATTCACAATAACTAAAACCTTATTATCATGTTTGAACAATTCTCACTTTATGTAATCATCGGCATTGCCGTTGTGCTGCTTGTACTCTTTCTGTTAGCCTCGTATGTAAAGGCGCCACCCTCGTACGCTTACATCATATCGGGTCTTAGCCGCGAACCGCGTGTGCTTATTGGCTCTGGTGGATTCCGTATTCCTTTCTTTGAACGACTTGACCGCGTGTATCTAGGACAGATAACGGTAGACATCAAGACCGAAGAGAGCGTGCCAACAACCGACTTTATCAACGTAGACGTAGACGCAGTGGCAAAAATAAGGGTGACACCAAATGCTGAGGGGACGCGCTTAGCTGCCAAAAACTTCCTCAACATGACACCCATGATGATTGCCGAACAGCTGCAAGACTCGTTGCAAGGTAACATGCGCGAAATTATCGGCACACTAGACCTGCGTTCGCTGAATACCGACCGCGACGGCTTTTCAGACCAGGTGATGCAGAAGGCGCAACACGACATGGCCAAATTGGGTATCGAAATCATTTCGTGCAACATACAAAATGTAACCGATAAGGAAGGTCTTATACACGACTTGGGTGCCGACAACACAGCCAAGATTAAGAAAGATGCATCGATTAACCGCGCCATTGCCGAACGCGATGTGAAGATACAAGTGGCTCATGCCGACAAAGATGCCAACGATGCACGCGTGGATGCCGACACAGCCATTGCCATGAAGAACAACGACTTGGCCTTGAAGCGTGCCGAACTGAAACGACAGGCCGACACGGCGCAAGCCGATGCCGATGCAGCATACTCCATCCAACAGCAGGAACAACAAAAAACCATCAACATCAAGACGGTTGAGGCTGAGATTGAAAAGACCAAACGTCAACAAATTCTTTCGCAAGAACAAATCGTTATCCGTCAAAACGAGCTGTCTGCCGAAGTGGAAAAACGTGCAGATGCGGAGAAATATCAAGTGCAGAAAAATGCAGAGGCCGACTTGGAACAGCGCAAACGTATAGCCGAGGCACAACGCTACGAGGCCGAACAGCAGGCTATGGCACAAAACGCCGCATCGGATGCCACGCGCTATAAGTTGGAACAAGAGGCACAAGGTATCAAGGCCAAAGGCGAGGCCGAGGCTTATGCCATATTGAAGAAGGGTGAGGCCGAGGCACAAGCGATGGACAAGAAGGCCGAAGCCTATAAGAAGTATAACAATGCTGCCGTTGCCCAGATGATGATTGAAGTGTTGCCGCAGATTGTAGAAAATGTGGCCAAGCCCATCAGTGCCATCAAAGACGTTAACATTTACAGCGGCGACGGCAATGGCATCAGCGCCATGAGTGGCAACGTGCCTGTGGCCATCAAGCAAGCGTTCGACGTATTGAAGTCGGCAACTGGCGTAGACATGGCCGACATCATGAAGGCTGGCTCAATTCAGGCCAAGACAACGAGGAACATTAACCTCAATGGCGAGGCACAAGAAGTGGTAGACGGGCTGAAAGATTAGCCCTTGCCACATTCTCCTTCATGGTCTTTGGCTAGTAGACGAGTTAACAAGTTGACGAATAGGCGTGTTAACAAGTTACCGAGTAGACAAAGCTGTTTGCCTAACTCGGAGCTCATTCGCCATTTAACCCAAATTGGTTGTTGAGCCTGTGCAGATTTTTTTGCTTGTTGAGCGTATTGTCTGTCTTATTCTTGCAGGCGTAGCGAGCTACGTCGAGAGAATAAGACAGACAATATGTCGACAAGCGAACGAATGATAAACAGGAAACGACGGAAACAGCCTAAAACCATTGATAAGCGGTCAAATAAACCGATTGGGGTTAAACAAAAACGTTCTTTTGTAAGAGCCAGATAAAATTGTCCATTCACAAAAGAGCGTTTTCATAAAGCCCAATGAAACAACGCGAGAATGGAATGTCCCTTGTCCACTCCTCAACATGTTAACTTGTCTGCTAACCAAAGAGCGTATCTGCTAAACCTAAGCTTAACTACACTGTGTTTCCTGCAAACACAGCGTCTTTCTACATTCGTTTTTCGTTTGTTTGCAACTCGTTATCAAACGTGTGGTTAGCAACAAATAAAAGGACCTTTTTCATAGCGAATACACATTATTCGTTGGAAAAATCGCCCCAATTCAGCTTGTCAATGTCGGCTATTTCAGACAGTTTGATAAGCTTTTTACGCCTTATTTTGCTCTTAGTCACCTTAAAACGTTCCTCCTTTTCATCATCGTCTGCGTTAAGATTTTCTTCGTACACCCTTGTGCGTGTAGAGAAATTGATGTCTAAGTTATAATAAGTTACGAGTCTAATGCGGCGATTATGGTTATAACCAATCAACTCAAAATCGTTGTTTTGGTATCTAAAAATATAGTTCCAACACCCATATCTACCATGTGCAAAATAAATGTGTAATGTGTTTTTTATGATATACAACTCAAGTTCGGGTGCATCATAAATGCCTCCGTCCTCGTTTTCGGAAGAAAAACAAGTGTCGTTCCTTAATATCTGCTCATAACCATTCTTACGTTTAAAGAGAATGATAAGCCCACGCCGATTGCGATCGAGCCGTCCGCGACATTCATCGTTCACCCATTTACTCTTTTCAGTTCCCTTTATCATCAGCACCACGTCGGGCTTACCGTCTTTATTAAGGTCACCCTTGTATTGTTGAAAAAGCGAATATCCTTTGGGAACAAACGCCTTAGGATCTGTTTTCAACTCCATTTTGGGTGCTGTGGCAAGCCTCACGCTGTTTTGCACGAGGCCTTGTTTGGACGTTGTGACCTTTAAACTTTCTTTTCTCGTTCCTCGAAAAGTGCGTTTTCTCGCCATGACAATATTCGAGCAAACTCGACATTGTTCATTTGGCTTACGAAAACTTTCGCTTTTCGCTTGCTTGCAGCCCATTGTAAAGACCACAACTAGCAATAAATGATATTTCCTTAACATAACAATCGACCGTCAATCATCCTTTGGTAAATCCAAATCAAGTTCGTCAAAGTCGGTTATCTCCGACAACTTAATGAGGTTTTTCCGTTTAAACTTGACTGTCTTCACCTTAAATTTCTCTTCCGCTTCATCGTCGTCGGAGTTAATATTATCCTTATATACACAGGTGCGCGTTGAGAAATTAACATCGGTGATATTAACAACAATTGGTCCGCGATTGGAACTACCATAATAGCCAATCAATTCAAAGTCATTATTTTGGTATCTAAAAATGTATTGCCAATAGCCATATCGCCCATGAGCATAATGCAATACCAAGGTGTTTTTGTTTATCTCCAAACTTAATTCGGGTGCGTAATACACGCCTCCATCCTCGTTTTCGGAAGAGAAGCACTCGTCGTTCTCGGCAATCAGTTCGTATCCGCCATCGCGTTTAAAGAGAATGACAAGTCCGCGACGATTGCGGTCGAGCCGTCCGCGGTATTCATCATCCACCCATTTGCTTTTCTCAGTTCCCTTAATCATCAGCACCACGTCGGGCTTACCATCCTTATTAAGGTCGCCTTCGCACCGAGAGAACAACTCATACCCTTGGGGAATAAACTCCAAAGGGTTCGTTTTCAGCTCCGTTTGAGCCACGGCCACGGGCTTCACACTTGTTTGCACAGTGTCTTTTGTTTGCACCGTGTCTTTTCCGCTTTCGTTTTTCACTTGCTTGCAACCCATTATCAAGAGCGCAGCAAACAACAGGTAGAATATTCTTTGCATAACTGAGGTTAGATAACTATTCATTTAATAAACGGTGCAGGATGCATGCGCTATTGGTATTTTAAAGCCTATTTGACCACACCCGTTGGCCTTGTAGCTGCCAAAGTAGCAAGCATTGTGGCCCCCATCGGTGCAAAGATAACGCTTTTTCTTGTTTTTTACGTTTCGTTTCCATACTCTTTTTAAATCCATCGCATGCAGATTGGCAATCATACAATATGCAACTGAACATGTATCACGTATTAACCCAAGTCAACAAAAGCACTTTTCGGAAGGCCAGCGGTATCACAAAGGTAATCTATCAAGATAACATGGCTACCCCACCCCACAACTTCGCGACAGCGGCCGGTTGTTTGTCGCACCATGGCAGCAACCTTTTTATAGACTGTAAAATAATATAAAATTAACACTTTATTCTCCGTTTACATGCAATATTATGGAAGAATAGGAGTTTTATATATATCAAAGATTAACAGCTATGATGATGAACGAAGCATTGCCAATAGTCATTGCTTTTCTACTAAGCGTGTGTTTCGGGTTCGTTTTCATACCCGGCATATTGAATTTCTGCAAGGAGAAGAACATTTACGACATACCTAACCAACGAAAGGTGCACAAAACACTGGTGCCCCGACTAGGTGGCTTGGCGTTCGTTCCTGCCATAACCTTGTCGATAATAGTAGCAGTTGGCGTGATGAGTGTTGGCTTTACCGAGTCAAAAATACAAGTGAGCCTGTGGAGCATTGCGTTCTTGGCCAGCTTATTGCTCGTTTATGCCACGGGTGTTATTGACGACCTTATTGGCCTTAACGCACGCGTGAAGTTTATTGTGCAAGTTATCACAGCTTGCGCACTGCCTCTTTGTGGTCTTTACGTAAACAACCTTTATGGTTTTATGGGCATTCACGAGGTGCCTTATTGGCTCGGTTTCATCCTCACTGTATTCATCATCGTGTTTATTGACAATGCCATAAACCTCATCGACGGTATTGATGGGTTGGCGGCAGGTTTGTCTATACTTGCCCTTTTAGGCTTTCTGCTTATCTTCGGCAATGCTCAACTCACGCCTTACGCCGTTATCGTGGCTTCGCTCATCGGCATATTGATACCCTACATGCGCTTTAACGTGTGGGGGAAAGCCGAACAAAACCGCAAGATATTTATGGGCGACTCGGGTAGTCTTACGCTAGGTTTCATCCTTGGTTTCCTTTTCGTGAAGTCGGCAATGCACAATCCGCCACTCATGTCGGCATCTCCCGCACGCTTCGTGTTGGCTTATAGTCTGCTCATTGTCCCCGTTTTCGATGTTGTTCGTGTAATACTTCACAGACTCCGCATCCGTCAACCCCTATTTAATGCCGATAAAAACCACATCCATCACAAGCTGATGCGCTTGGGAATGACTCAACATCAAGCCTTGATCTTTATCCTAGGCCTTGCCGTGGCATACGTGGCATTAAACCTATTGCTCTTCCCTGCGGTTTCAATAACATGCATCGTGCTGATTGATGTGGCCACCTTCACCTTCATCCAGCTTTTGCTTACACGCAAGGCAGAACGTAAAAAAATGAAGATAGCCACATGAAAAGAACCTTCGACCTTATCGTTTCGGCTCTTTGCCTTATAATTTTCTCACCCCTCATCTTGCTTTGTGCCATCGCCATAAGGCTAGACGACGGTCTGCCCGTTATCTACACACAGGAACGTATCGGGCGAAATGGAAAGCCATTCTTTATCTATAAGTTCCGAACGATGCGTATGGATGCCGAAGAAAACGGACCCATGGTGCTTGAAGTTGATGGTGACGACCGCCTAACACGTGTGGGCAAGTTTCTTCGTGAACATCATCTCGACGAACTGCCACAGCTTTGGAACGTGTTCAAAGGCGACATGGCCTTCATCGGTCCACGTCCAGAGCGCCGCTTTTACATCGATCAGATTATGGCAAAAGATGCCCGCTACGAGCAACTTTACGCCTTACGACCGGGCGTAACATCGTATGCCACGCTGTATAATGGTTATGCCGACACCCTCGAAAAGATGCTGAAACGCCTAGAACTCGACCTTTATTACCTGCAAAACCGCTCTTGGTGGATGGATACCCGCATCTTAGCCTGCACGTTCTTGAAGATAGCGGGAGGGAAGAAGTTTTAACAGCTTGCATTACAACTCGCTTTTCGCATTAATTAATAGGCCATCCACTCCTCGTCTACCATGTCGTCATCAACTATCAACTCCTAAGCTCGCTACAAAGAAGCTGCGAACAAAAAGCGTTCAGATCGCACAGCCTTGGTTTTACATTTTACTATCTGGTCTACCCATCACATCCTTCAATATAGTATCGGTAAAAGTTCTCCATATCTGCAACTTCACGGGCTTGTACTGGCTGAACAACTGCTTGACAAAGACTATTTCGAATACCAGCCGCACATCGTTCTCATCAGCTTTTAAATTCACCTCGTGCTTCGTTCCCACACGTGCGGCCTTAATAAGATACAAATCCCTAATGCCTTTCCCCTTTGTGTAAGGCATGAAATAATACAACTTATTGAGCTTAACAGTAGATGGAAACTTCTTACCCGTATAATAAACCTTAGCAGATTGGCTATCAAATGGAGCTATATTCTCATTCGTAACAAGACTTATAAGCACATTTTTACTTTCATCGAGACTTGTTGTCTCATGATTTCTATCTTTTATAAACCTATTACTTATGACTCCTTCTGGGAATTTCTTTTGTACAGCCAACAAATCTACTGGAAACAACTGAGGTGGAAGCATATTTCTCGATATTCTAAAAGCTTCTTCAAACTGACTCTCTTCATGATTTTGCTCGTCAATTTGGTTGAAAAGCCTAATGAGCGAACGGCCTATTGCGTAGGCCAAGTTTACAGGTACAGCATTACCTATCTGTTTGTACTGGGCAGAAAGGTTTCCTTCGAACTGCCAATCGTCAGGGAATGTCTGTATGCGGGCATACTCGCGCACCGTGAGTGGGCGCGTTTCAATGGGGTGGCAGCGCTCCGTTTGCTTCTGAGCAGGTGCACATGTCAGTGTTAAAGAAGGTTCGTCCATGGCAAGTCTGCGAGCCATTCCTGTCTTTCCACCACCAAGATGGAAGCTACCACCCATATAATCCTTTTGTACATCAAGGGGTAAATCCCTCCAATCTCCACCTTGGGGAACCAGTGATAACACCTTTGACTTCTTTTCCGGATAAGTTTGTCCGTCGGATTTTGGCACATCGCAGGCAAACAATTCGCCCTTGCATAGCGCATCCCGTAAAGTCATGACCCGCTTATAAGGGTCGGGCCAACGAAATTCCACGTGTTCTGCAATGTCGCTGCGGATGGCAACGAGAAACAATCGCTCTCTTTTCTGTGGCACTTTGTACATAATGGCTTTTAGCAAACGTGGTTTTACAAGCGTATAGCCAAGTTCTGCTATCACATCTTTTATAATAGATAGTGTTTTTCCATCGTCATGGGAGAGAAGTCCCTTTACGTTTTCCCCAAGGAACACTTTGGGCTGTATTTCCTTTACAGCTCTTGCCAACTCAAAAAATAATGTGCCGCGCGTGTCGTTCATGCCTCCTTTCTTGCCTGCATACGAGAAGGCCTGACAGGGAAAGCCACCCGAAAGGAAGTCGACCTTCCCTCTAAGGGGCGTGAAATCGATACCATGTACATCGCCTTCTAGTACATTCCAATCGGGTTGGTTGCGCCTAAGCGTTTGACAAGCCATCGCATCCATCTCATTAAGCAGCACATGCCGAAAGCCAGCTTGATGCATTCCCAATGCCAATCCGCCAGCCCCAGCAAACAGTTCAACAGAGGTGTAGTCACGCAACGGAGCTATTACAGCCTCCTCTTCCCAATGGGTGTTCAGCATTTGCCTTATAACTGGCACCCCCATTAGCTCTTCCATGTAGAAACCCTTGCGCCCATCATCGTTTGTGTGGTAAGGGTATTGTCCGGTTTTCCCCCAATGTTGCGTCGTTGCAAGCGATGTTCCTGTTAGGTCGGCAAGGCTATTTGCAGATAAAAATGTTTGCATCGTTAAAAGTTCTCAAATCCTTCATAAGTTTTAAACGCCAGCATATACAGGCTCTTGTAAAAGTCTGTCTTATCCAACTCGTCATACACGGTGTTTTGCAACCTAGCCGTTGTATCTTCGTCTATCACGTCAGACAGAATGTCTGGCAGGGCTTTACATAGTTTATAGAAAGCATATCTATCGCCAAACACAATTTTGTAGAACCGGTCTAAGGAAATACGCTTGATGCTTGGCCAGTTATACTTCTCCTTGTGTCCATTCTGAGTAATCGTCACCTCCCATACAATATCCTGCGATTGCTTGGCAATGGCCTCCACCAAATAGCATGTAGCCCTGTTACCAGACCGCATTACCTTGTCAAGCATCTTCAAATACGTAGCTGATGTGGCAGCCGAGTTCATCGTGTTGTGCTTGTTTTTTACTTCCGCATATATGTGAAGGGCCTCGTTTAGAACATCAAAGCCACCCTGTTCTCCATTAACAGGGACACGCCAACCCTTTCCCGCATACCTAAATAGGTTCTGATGGAAGTATCCAATCTTGTTGTTATTCGTCTTATCTATCTGTCGGATACATTCAGCCTCAATTGTTTGGCGCATTGTTTGTCCATAAATTTTAGAGTCAAACGTGAGTTTGATGGGGTCAATGATATTACTATTAAACGTTTTCAAACTAATACGCTTGCGATATTGCTTAACGGTGTCTTTTATGTGATTAAATATGTCTTCGTCTGAAATGAACCCTAAATTATAATGCCTCATACAAATGGAAATAATTAAAAAAAGAAATCAACAACTCCTTGTAGGCCGCATAACGAAATCCACATTGTGTCTATGATGCAGAAAGTTTACGCCGCCGAAGAAAGATATCATGCAAATATAACACAAAGAAATTACTTTTGCAAACATACCATCATGTTTTTTATGCGCTATCCCAACTTCAAACCAGCGTCGATACGCTTGCTGCAAGATGTTCCTGCTACATCCAGCATCGTTTCCCCAAACACATAATCTTCCATCAACTTGCTTTTATTACGTTTATTTTTTGTAAGTTTGCATCAATAATAACTAAACCTGTATTTTTACCAATATGGAAATAAAAGATGGCCAAGGCACAACCAAAGCCACAGAGATGCAAGGCGAGGACACATTGAACCGCTTTTTTGAAGAACAACTGCAAGTGTGGCCTGATGCCCGACAACGTTTCGACGACTTAAAGGGCGTTTTGCTCAAGCCCGTGACATGCTCAGGCATGCCGTTTTACGTGCAATGCAATCCTGCACGCCTAGTCTCTACAGGCGCAAAGATTGATAAAGCCGCCCTGGCGCAACGTCCCTGCTTCCTGTGTGAGAAGAACAGGCCAGCGATTCAAACGCAAATACCCATCGATAACGATTTCGAGCTGTTGGTTAACCCCTTCCCCATCCTGCCATTGCATTTCACCATACCCGCAAAAGTTCACCAACCGCAACTTATTCGCGAGCACTACGGCAAGATGCGACGACTGCTTGAAAGCTTCGAACGCCTTACCGTGTTTTATAATGGCCCTAAATGTGGTGCGTCTGCACCCGACCACATGCACCTGCAAGCTGGAACAGGCAGCCATTTGCCCTTGCGCGACAATTGGGAGCAGCTTTACAGCAATCGCCAAATGCTGCTCTCTACCCCCGACGGCTCTGAACTAGCGGCTATCAACAGCTATGCTTGTCCTGCATTTGCCATCGTGGGGCGCGACGCCAAGGCCGATTCCGCCCTCTTTGAAGCCCTTTACAAGGCCCTACCACAACGTGAAGATGAAACCGAACCGATGTTCAACATCTTGAAATGGCGCAATGGCGAAGCATATATCACCGTGGTGATACCGCGCGACAAACATCGCCCAGCCTGCTATTCGGCCGAAGGCGATGCGCAAATGCTCATCAGTCCTGGTGCACTAGACATGGCCGGACTGGTTATTACACCCCGAAAAGAAGATTTCGAACGCTTGGATACACCCCTACTCGAAGCTCTATATAAAGAGGTGGGCATGCCAACGTCAACCTTCGAAGACGTGAAACGAAGAATAATGAGACTATCATGAGGAGTTAAGGAGACATGGAGTAAAGGAGCTAAGCCAAATGCTGTGAGTCTTTAAGTTTATTTGTTCGTGGGTTAACGAGTAGACAAGAAGACAAGTTAACAAGTAGACGAGTTGATAAGAGAACGAGATAACGAGTTAATAGGCGCAGCTATTTTTTCACCTTTTCACCCTTTCACTTCTTCACCTTTAAGTGTTTTTTCACCTTTTCACCCTTTCACCTTTTCCCTTTTTCACCTTTAAAAAACAACTTATGAACCTCAAATACAACGAAACGCCCCAAGTGTCGGTGGGCATTATGAATGGTACGGAAATAGCCTTCGTGCTAAATGCACCTTATAACGTTAACAACAGCGAAGCGCAAGGCCAGCAAACAGTTTGTCTGAACAAAGGTCGTATCCTTTGGAACGGACAAGAATACGCCCAACTTACCTTCGAACCGAGCACTGCTGATGCCAACTTCTCGCTCCACAACGTCACCATTGGCGTGAATTTCCATTGGGAACAACAACAGACACAAACCTTCAAGGGCGCACTGCGCTTTGTGATAGATGGCGACAAGATTGTAGCCATCAACCAATTGTCGGTGGAAGATTATCTCGAAAGCGTCATCTCCAGCGAGATGAGCGCCACTTCAAGCCCCGAATTGCTCAAAGCACATGCCGTTATATCGCGCAGCTGGCTACTTGCCCAGATACAAAACCGCAATAAGAAAACAGCGGCGACGGGTACGGCAGCGGCCTTCGTGATGAACGAAAACGAGATAGTGAAATGGTACGACCGCGAAGACCACACCCTCTTCGACGTGTGCGCCGACGACCATTGCCAACGTTATCAAGGCATAACCAAAGCTACCAGCAAGCATGTTGCAGAAGCAGTGCAGGCCACTCGCGGACTGGTGCTACTATCCGAAGAGGGCATTTGCGATGCTCGTTTTAGCAAATGTTGTGGCGGAATGGTAGAAGAATACCGCTATTGTTGGGAAGACGAAGACAAGCCTTACCTGAAAGTGGTGCGCGACTTACCCAACCCCGCCGTAGATATAGATCTCACCAACGAGTCAAACAGTGAGGCTTGGATACGCTCTAACCCCGATGCATTCTGCAACACACATGATGCGCGGATTCTCTCGCAGGTGCTTAACGACTTCGACCAAACCACAAAAGACTTCTATCGCTGGCGTTTGGAATATACGCAAGAACAGGTTGGCGAGCTGCTAAGAAAGAAGTTGGGCATCGATTTTGGGCTGGTTACGGCTTTCGAACCCATGGAAAGGGGTAAGAGTGGACGCTTGTCGCGCTTGAAAATCGTTGGAACAAAGCGCACCTTAATCCTCGGTAAGGAATTGGAAATACGTCGCGCACTGAGCGAAAGCCACCTATACAGCTCGGCTTTCGTAGTAGATGTCGCCGAACGCGATGCCCAAGGACTACCACTTCGCTTTGTCTTCACTGGTGCAGGATGGGGACATGGCGTGGGTTTGTGCCAAATTGGCGCGGCCGTGATGGGCGAAAAGGGTTATGACTACCACGAGATATTGGCGCATTATTACCCAGGGGCTGAACAGAAACAACTCTATCCATAGATATATGTTTAAGGTTATGGACTGTTGAGATTGTGAGTTATTGAGTTTATTAGTTGCTGAGTTTATGCGTTCGTTAGTCCTTGAGTTGTAAAACTCAATGTTGTACACAATAAAACTCATGAACTTAATAACTTAAAAACCTTACATACTCAACAACCCACAAGCTCAACAACGTATAAACCTACGAGCTTATAAACTCATAAACTAACATGACCACAAGCACAGAAAATCCGTGGAGATGGGTGCCGACCATATATTTTGGCACGGGAACGGCACAAGCTGCTATCGCCACGCTTGCACTTTTGCTCTACAAGCAATTGGGATTGAGCAACGCAGAGATAACCCTTTACACGGGCTGGTTATTTCTGCCGTGGCTGCTACGTCCGTTGTGGTCGCCCTTTTTGGGTCTCGTACGCACCCCTCGCTGGTGGATTGTGGCCATGCAATTGATGCTTGGCGTGGCCTTGGGTGGTGTAGCATTCACCATTCCCACAGCCCATTGGCTGCAAGGTACGCTGTTTTTCCTCGGACTTTTAGCTTTCGTCTTGGCCATTCACGAAACCGAAGCCGACGTGTTTTACCGCGACACAGTTGCGCGCACAACGCGTTCGGGTCTTTCGGGCATGCCAGGCACATTCCGTCTGTTGGCCTTTATCTTCGTGCAAGGTTTCTTGGTGATGGTGGCAGGCAATCTGCAATTGCTCTATCGCAACAGCATCAGCCTATCGTGGAGCCTTATTTTCTATTCTGTTGCGGGTATTTTCATCCTCTCGTGGCTATGGCATCGCACATCGTTGCCCAGTCCTTACAACGAGGCCATTCACCTTTTGAGGCGACAACAGCGACGCGAACAATTTGCAGAACGATGGCGCGAGGTGAAGAAAGACACGCTTTCGCTCTTCGCCCAGCACTCTCGTTGGCAACTAACAGCCGTATTGTTCTTCACATTCTTTTTCTTATTGCCCGAGGCTCTCACGTCTAAGGTGGTAATGCTCTTCCTTGTTGATGCCAACCACAACGGCGGATTGGGTCTTTCGCCACAAGAATTCGGACTGGCATACGGCACTGTGGGTGTCGTAGGACTCATCACAGGCAGTCTGCTAGGTAAGGGGCTCATTGCCAATAAAGGCTTACGAACATGCATTTTGCCTCTGTCTGTGGCCATATTGTTGCCTAATGCACTCTACATGGTGCTTAGCGAAACCCAACCAACAAGTCTAGGCCTTATCAACATCTGCATCTTCGTCTGCCAAATGGGTTTGGGTTTAAGCTTATCCGTCTGCTGGGAGACGGTGAAAAACCTAGGCAAGACCATGGGCAACCATACCACTTTCATGTTCTTCACGTCTGTTTTAGCACTAGGCCAGATGCTTCCTAGCATGTTTTCGGGCGCTTTGCAAGAGTGGCTAGGCTACAACAACCTCTTCTTCGTTGCTCTCGCATGTGGCATTCTCTCGCTTGCAGGATGCGTTTGGATAAGGCCGATGCTGCAAAAAAGGGGCAATGACAATGCAGAAAACAACAAAAACATAGACTTCTTTTAAATTCTGAACCAGTACAAAGGCTTTTGTACTGCCACTACAAGTCGTTTGTAGCCACACTACAAACCTTTTGTAGCCACACTACAAGCCTTTTGTAGTCGCACTACAAGCCTTTTGTAGTCACAATACAAAAGGGTCGGTAGCGAAACGGACACAAATTAAGCCCACTTCATTAGTAAGGTTTAAACATATCAATTGGGGTTACTTTACAAGCATTGTCAACGTATATGCCTCATTACAAAACATTTATGAAAAGCCCAACAATACCATTTCTTATTTCTCATCAACACCTTTCAACAGGCCATACATCAGCTTGGCAGCGTTGTCGGGTGCCACATCGTTGCCCAGCACCTTTTGCAAAAGGGCATAGTTGTTAAGCATTTCTTGACGTGCTTCACCTCCAGGCAAGAGTGTTTGCAGGCAATGGGAAATGTTGTCTACGGTAAATCGGTCGGCAAACAGTTCGCTAACCACCTCCTTATTCATAATGAGATTTACCAGCGAGATATATTCCACCTTAATGATATGGTTGAAGGCAAAGCGAATGAGGCGTGGAACAGGCGTTTTATAACACACCACTTGTGGTACGTTAAACAAAGCCGTTTCGAGCGTTGCCGTACCACTTGTTACCAAAGCTGCTGTTGCATGAGCCAACAACGGATAAGTTTGGTTTTTCACCAGTTGCACTTGCGACCCACGTATAAAATCTTCGTAATACTCGTCGGCAATGGAGGGCGCACCTGCCAACACGGCCTGATACTGCGGGAAACGTGCTGCCACCTGCATCATAGCAGGCAAATTGTCTTTTATTTCCTGCCTTCTGCTACCTGCCAATAGTGCCAGTATGGGCTTACCCGCCTGCAATGTGTTTGCCTTGCAAAACTGTTCAAAATCTTCATTATAAGTAGACAGGAAACCGCGAACCTCATCGGCCGTTGGATTTCCTACGTAATGGATGGGGTAACGATGCTTTTTCTCAAAAAAGTTTACCTCGAAAGGTAAGATGGAAAAAAGCTCGTCAACATCGCGTTTGATGTTTTTGATGCGATATTCTTTCCATGCCCAAATCTTGGGCGAAATATAATAATATACGGGTATATGGGTTTTCGACTTCACAAACTTGGCAATATTGAGGTTAAAGCCAGGATAATCCACCAATATTACCACATCAGGTGCCCACTCCACAATGTCTTTTTTGCAAAAAGCCATATTGCGGAAGATGGTTCGTAGATGAAGCAACACAGGGATAAAACCCATGTATGCCAATTCTTTAAAATGTTTTACGCGCGTTCCGCCAACGGCCGTCATAAGGTCGCCACCAAAAAAACGGAACTCGGCCGCAGGGTCTACGGCCTGTAACGAACGCATAAGGTGCGAGGCATGGAGGTCGCCCGAGGCCTCGCCTACAATGAGATAATAACGCATAATCTAGGACAGTGAAAAGGCACTAAAGGTGAAAAGGCATTTAAAAGTGAAAGGGTGAAAAAGTGAAAAGGTGAAAAAATGGCTGCGCATATTAACTTGTTATCTCGTTCTCTCACCGGCTTGTCAACTTGTTAACTCGTCTACTCGTTAACTTGTCCACCTGTCTACTCGCTAACTTGCCCACTTGTTAACTCGTTATTTTATGAACAAATAAACTTAAAAACTTACAAGCGTCTGGCTTAACCCGTTTACTTCATACCTTCCCCACTTACAACTTAGCACTTACTACTTACTTCTTATCACTTACTACTTACCACTTACAACTCCTCTTCCCATGCCTTCATACGTTGCAACGAGTCGTAACAAGTAACGTCTATTCGTGTGGGAACTATGGCCACATACCCGTTTTTTAAAGCCCAGTGGTCGGTATCTTGCGCCTCTGGTTCATCGCTTTGGAAATATCCAGCCATCCAGAAGTAGTCGTAACCATGGGGATGGGCTCGTTTTTCGCATTCGTTTACCCACGTTCCCCTATTCATCCGACACACCTTTACTCCTTTAAACGTCGGCGTGCGTGGGAAGTTCACGTTCAGGCATACGTCTTTGGGTAAGCCTTCGGTCAGTACACGCTCCACAATACTGCGAACGTATGGCCGCAAAGGCTCAAAATCAGCATCTTCATCTGGGTCGGCAAGCGAGAAGCCTACCGAAGGTAAACCCTTCAAACAACCCTCGATAACCACACCCATTGTTCCCGAATAGTGAACGTTTACGGCTGCATTATCGCCATGGTTTATACCTGAGAGAATGAGATCGGGTTGCCGTTCGACAAACAACTCACTGAAAGCGAGTTTCACGCAATCAACGGGCGTGCCATTGCTCGACCATACTTGCGCACCTGCCACATCCTTTCGCCGTTTAAGCAGTAAGGGTTTAGCCACCGAAAAGGCACCGGCAAACCCCGAACGCCCTGCATCGGGAGCACAAACCACCACCTCGGCAAAGTCGGTGAGCATACCCACCAACGACCGCAAGCCCTTGGCATGATAGCCATCATCGTTAGATACTAATATAAGCGGTTTCTTTACTTCCATCTTTCTCCTTATTTTCGTTTACCAATTTGTTATCCAAGCATCTGCGAAAAGCCAGCATTTGAGTACAATCGTACACTTAAAACCAAGGCCATCAAGCCCTTTTCGAGCGTCCGTTTGCCTTTTCTGAAAAGCTAACAAGCAAATCATAGCCAATACATGGAAATGTATTTGCAATCCACGCCCATAACGCCAAGAGAGCCTGAATATTTACATGCAAAAGTACGAAAAAAGCTTTAATATAGTGCTTTTTCGTGTAAAATATGTATCTTTGCATTCTATTAAAAACAACCAGGAAAAAAAGGTTATGGGAAAAATTATTGCATTAGCTAATCAAAAGGGTGGCGTGGGGAAGACAACCACAACAATCAACCTCGCCGCCTCATTGGCTACATTAGAAAAAAGCGTGTTGGTGGTAGACGCCGACCCGCAAGCGAACTCTTCAAGCGGACTTGGAGTGGACCTAAACGATGTAGAATGCTCGCTCTATGAATGCATTATAGACCATGCTGACATACGCGACGCAATCTACACCACAGACATCGACGGTCTGGACATCATCCCTAGCCATATCAACCTTGTAGGTGCAGAGATTGAACTGCTCAACATCGAAAACCGTGAACGCGTATTTAAAACATTGCTCGACGGCATCAAGGGAGACTATGACTACATACTCATCGACTGTTCGCCATCGTTAGGTCTTATCACCGTGAACGCCCTTACCGCGGCCGACTCGGTTATTATCCCCGTGCAGTGTGAATACTTTGCGCTTGAAGGCATCAGTAAGTTGCTCAACACCATCAAAATCATCAAGAGCAAACTAAATCCAAAGTTGGAGATTGAGGGTTTCTTGCTCACGATGTACGACAGCCGCCTGCGTTTGGCCAACCAAATCTACGACGAGGTGAAGCGCCATTTCCAGGAGTTGGTTTTCAAAACGGTGATACAGCGTAACGTTAAGCTGAGCGAAAGTCCTAGTCACGGTTTGCCCGTTATTCTCTACGACGCCGAATCGACAGGTAGTAAGAACCACTTGGCACTAGCTAAAGAGATTGTGGAAAAGGGAAACTAAACCGCCACAAAGCCATTTAGGCTACGCCACTAAGACAACAACCTAATGCGGGGTTTGCACCCAAAAAGGGAACACGAACGTCGCACAAGGTTGGTAAAAGGCACACAGCCTTGCAAGAAAAGCAAGACTAATGTGCCACAATAGGAAATCAGAACGTGACATGCCTCACACCAACAGCCCCACAAAAGGGGACCAAACAATGAGGCAAACACATTGTCAACAACTATTTGAACACTGCTGATAAGCCCGACGAGTCCTGCCAAGCAGGTACGTTCTGTTTGCAAACTCGTCGACTTGTCAATGTGTCAACCTATAAACGAACGTTTCTATATGGCAGTACATAAGAAATTCAACGCCTTAGGCAGAGGGCTCGACGCACTGATCTCTACCGAGAACGTGCGCCCGCAAGGTAGCTCTACCATCAACGAAATTCCCCTGGAACAGATTGAAGCCAACCCCAATCAGCCCCGACGGGAATTTGATGAAGACGCTTTACGAGAACTCGCCAACAGCATTAACGAGATTGGCATTATCCAACCCATCACCCTACGACAGGTTGCGGAGAACAAATTCCAAATCATCGCAGGTGAGAGGCGTTGGCGTGCATCGCAATTGGCAGGTCTGCAAGCCATACCCGCATACATCCGAACAATCAAGGACGAGAGCATTATGGAACTGGCTCTGGTTGAAAACATCCAGCGCGAGGACCTTAACGCCATCGAAATAGCCTTGGCCTACGAGCATTTGCTCTCAGCCGAGGGCATGACTCAGGAACGGGTTTCAGAACGGGTGGGCAAAAGTCGCACAGCCATTACCAACTATCTGCGTCTGCTTAAACTTCCCGCACAGGTGCAAATGGCCCTGCAAAAGAAAGAAATAGACATGGGACATGCCCGTGCACTGTTGGCCATAGACAGTCCGTCGCTGCAAATAAAGCTCTTCCGCGAGATTCAGAAACACGGATACTCGGTTAGGAAGGTAGAAGAATTGGCTCAAATGCTAAAGAATGGCGAAGACATTCAAAGCGGAAAGAAAACCATTGCTACCAAAGCGCCGATGTCTGAGGAGGTAAACAAGATACGGCAAAGGCTCTCTGATTGTCTTGATGCCAAAGTACAGATGACCTGCTCGCCCAAAGGCAAGGGTAAAATTAGCATCCCTTTCGCCAACGAAGAAGAGCTTGCACGCATCATGGCCACATTTGACAAACTAAAAGAGCAATAAGCAAAAGGTGATAAAAATGAGCGCGAAGATTTCCAAACTGTTGATGGCTATGGCCTTGCTGTCGCCCTTTGGCAGCATTGCATCCATGGCACAAGGACACTTCGACGCCTCGAAGAAAACCCAAACACAAGGCGACACGCTCACAACACCAATCGTTGACAGCTTGTTGACAGGAGAAAAAGACAGTCTAACAACAGCCCTTACGCCTACACCGCAGAAGCACAAGGAAAAACGAGACTGGAATACATGGCGCCCTAACCCAAAACGCGCGATGTGGCTGGCTATCGTTCTGCCGGGCGCAGGACAGATATATAACCGCAAATACTGGAAACTGCCACTGGTATATGGCGGTTTTGTGGGCTGCATTTACGCGATGCAATGGAACAACATGATGTTTCGCGACTACTCCAAAGCCTACCAAGACATCATGGACACCGACCCAACGACGCAAAGCTACAACCAGTTTCTACACCTAGGCACAAAAATAACTGACGAGAACAAGGCGCAATACCAAAGCATCTTCAAAAGTCGTAAGGACCGTTATCGCCGATGGCGCGACCTTAGTTTCTTCTGTCTGCTGGGGGTTTATGCACTTTCCATCGTTGATGCATACGTAGACGCGTCGCTCTCCGAGTTTGACATATCCGACGATCTTACCCTTCGCGTAGAACCTGCCGTGATGAACAGTCCCACGACAGGCATGGCCTTCAGGCCTTCGGCCATAGGTTTACATTGCAGCCTCACATTCTGAGGCAAACCATAATGCAATGTACACGCGTACAGAATTGAATAATAAGAACAATGAAATACAGCATGAAAAAATTTGATTTACTGCTAGCCACCGTGATGTTGAGCTGCGCGATGCCCGCATTCGCACAGAAAGACAAAGACGATAAGGAAATCACCGTGACTACAGCAAACGGCAAAAGCGAAGTAATAGACTTGCCAGAGGGCATGACCTACGAACTAGACAGTCTGCTCAAACAATACAATGCGGAGAAATACCTCAGGAATGCAACCGACTGTAACATGCCTAACGTTAACCCCACCTTCCCCAAAGAGGTGTATATCGAAAGGCTTAGCAGGATACCTTCGGTTATCGAGATGCCTTATAACGATGTTGTTCAGAAATTTATCGACCGCTACAGCGGTAGACTACGCCGTTCGGTGAGCTACGTTGTCGGTGCAAGCAACTTCTACATGCCCATCTTCGAAGAGGCACTTGAGGCTTACGGTCTGCCACTCGAACTGAAATACTTACCCGTTATAGAGTCGGCACTCAACCCCAAAGCCGTATCTAGAGTTGGCGCCACTGGTCTTTGGCAATTCATGCTTGGAACGGGAAAACAATACGGACTAACCGTTAACTCGCTCATCGACGAACGCAGCGACATCGCAAAATCGTCGTTCGCAGCCGCACATTACCTGAGCGACCTCTATCGCATATTCGGTGACTGGAACCTTGTTATTGCCGCATACAATGCTGGGCCTGAAAACATCAACAAAGCCATACACCGTGCCAAAGGCGAAAAGGACTATTGGAAGATTTATCCTTTCCTTCCACAAGAAACTAGGGGATATGTGCCAGCCTTTATCGCAGCCAACTACATCATGAACTACTACTGCGAACACAACATCTGCCCAATGACGGCAACCTTGCCCATAAAGACAGACACGGTAGTTGTTCATCGCGACATACACTTTAACCAACTGGCGGGTGTACTAGGTATCGACTTGGCTGAACTTAAAACCCTCAACCCCCAATATCGCAAAGACATCGTGTGTGGTGCTTCATCGCCTGCCACACTCCGTTTGCCTGCTAGCATGGTTAACAAGTTCATTGACAAGCAAGAAGAAATATTTGCCTACAACAGCAACGACTTGCTTACCAGGAGGCGAGAAGTGGAAGTGGCAGAGGCTCCAGCATCTTATTCTTCGTCGCGCAGCAGCAGAAGCAGTAGCAAGAAGCATGAGTCGAAGAAAGAAAGACGTAAGCGCGAGAAACGCGAACGGCGTGAACGCAACGAAGGCAGTGGCAAGAGCATTCTTATTAAAGATGGAGATACGCTCTCTGAGATTGCAAAACGCAATCACACTACCGTGCAAAAGCTGAAGAAACTGAATAAAATTAGTGGCTCAAGCATTAGAGCGGGAAAGAAGCTTAAAGTGAAATAATGGTGTACCAACGCCTAAACCACACAATATAATTAGAAAAAAAGGAGTTCTGTCAGATAGACAACCGATGCCTTGGAAACATGGCTTGCCGGCGTAACAAGTCTGACTGAACTCCTTTCGACGTTACCACTCAAGGCGAACAATACAACAATGGGGCACGCCCCCACCAACAATATAAAACGAAACTTCGGGATAACAGCAAGGTGAACAAGCCATAGCTCAAAACCTTAACGCTACGTTCACCCACCCGATTTGCAAACAACGCGCAACGCATATAGGCTCATTTTCATAACTGGCAGCGATATGACCGACCAAATTACGAGAGATAAAGAAAGAGAACAAGCGGAAGAACAGCTAGTGAACAAGGCTTTCAAGCACTTGCTAGAAACCTACATGGCCTCACCACACCGCAAGAAAGAGGAAATCATCACCAAAGCTTTCAACTTTGCAAGGGAGGCGCATAAGGGTGTGCGTAGACTCTCGGGCGAACCCTATATCATGCACCCCATCGCTGTGGCGCAAATCGCCTGTGAGGAAATGGGTCTGGGTTCTACCAGTATCTGTGCAGCATTGCTGCATGATGTGGTGGAAGATACCGACTACACCGTTGAAGACATCGAGAATATTTTTGGGGCGAAAATCGCCCAAATTGTTGATGGCCTGACTAAGATTTCGGGTGGAATATTCGGCGACAGGGCATCGGCACAGGCCGAAAACTTCAAAAAGCTGCTGCTAACCATGAGCGACGACATACGCGTGATACTGATCAAGATATGCGACCGCCTGCATAACATGCGCACTTTGGAAAGCCAAGCCCCCAACAAACAATACAAAATAGCGGGCGAAACATTGTATATCTATGCCCCATTGGCCAATAGGTTGGGACTAAACAAGATAAAAACCGAGCTAGAAAACCTCAGTTTCAAGTTCGAACACCCTGAAGAATATGCCTCTATCGAGGCTAAGCTAGCTTCGACACAGGAACAACGCGATATCCTTTTCCAACAATTCACCGACCCTATACGGCTGGCACTCGACCAAATGGGTATACAATACGAGATAAAAGCTCGCATCAAGAGCCCCTACTCTATCTGGAACAAGATGCAAAGCAAGCACGTTGCTTTCGAAGAGATTTACGACATCCTAGCCGTACGCATCATTTTCACTCCAAGAAACCGTGAAGAGGAGATCAACGAGAGCTTTAACATCTACGTAAAGATAAGTCAGCTCTACAAATCTCACCCCGACAGACTGCGTGATTGGCTCAATCACCCCAAGGCTAATGGATACCAAGCTCTGCACGTAACGCTAATGAGCAAGCAAGGACGTTGGATTGAGGTGCAGATAAGAAGCGACCGAATGAACGAAATTGCAGAACAAGGCTTCGCTGCACACTGGAAATATAAGGAGGGAGAAGAAGTTACCGAAGACGAAGGCGAACTGAACGACTGGTTGCGAACCATCAAGGAGATTCTGGATGATCCACAACCCGACGCCATGGACTTTCTCGACGCCATCAAACTGAATCTCTTCGCATCCGAGATATTCGTCTTTACGCCGAAGGGGGAGATAAAGACGTTACCTGCAGGATGTACTGCGCTCGACTTCGCTTTTCAATTGCATACCTTCCTTGGTAGCCATTGTATCGGTGCAAAGGTTAACCACAGACTCGTTCCACTTAGTCACCGGTTGCAAAGTGGCGACCAAGTGGAAATTCTAACGTCCAAATCGCAACACGTCGATCCCTCGTGGATAAACTTCGTTTCTACTGCCAAGGCACGTGGAAAGATACAAGCCATACTCAGGCGAGCAAATCGCGAACTGCAAAAACAAGGCGAAAACATCCTAAAAGAATGGCTTTCCAAACACAACTTGGAGCAAACGACCTCTATATTAGATAAGCTTTGTGAGCTGCACGAACTGCAAAAGCCCGAAGAACTGTTCCAACATCTTGGCGACAGAACGGTTATTCTGGGTGAAAAAGACCTAGACGAAATCCTAGGCAAGAAGAAAAACAACGTTGGTTTTGGTTGGTTGAAGCGCATGCCCTTTATGGGACGCGAGAAACGTCGCAACAAAACGGAGAAAGAAACGCAAGACTTACTCGTCGTAGACAAAGACTTCAACAAGAAGTTGCCCTGCATCATCACCGAGACATCGATAGAACGCTACATATTTCCTTCGTGTTGCCACCCCATTCCAGGTGACGACATTCTGGGATATATCGACAACAAGGGTCGCATCGAGATCCACAAGCGTGCTTGTCCTGTTGCCAATCGCCTCAAATCAAGCTATGGCAATCGTATTCTCGATGCTAAATGGGACATGCATGGCAAAATGCTCTTCGATGCAACAATAGAAATTCGCGGTATCGACCGCCATGGTTTGCTACGCGATGTGGCCGAAGTCATTTCTGGCCAGCTAAATATCGACATGCGCAAACTTGTTATTTCGGGCGACGATGGCGTATTTGACGGCACCATCGAACTACGTGTTCATGACAGAAACGAAACGCAAGGGATTATCGACAAACTAAAAGACATCGACGGCATTCATGAGGTTCAGCGCATTATATAAACGGTCTGCACACACAAATCAGAAATAAAGCCCTACTGTTACGCTAACAAACCCGTAACCATAGTTTACTTGTGAGGGGCGTTATAGACTGCACACGAGTGTAAGACACTGCACCAACTGCCATATAGAGTTTAGTGCAACGCTCCACTCTATAGCTTTACTTTAAGGTCGTTTGTTAGCAAGATGACAGTTCAAAGTCAAGAAGAAACGCCACATATCCTGTTGTTTCTTCGTTCCAGTCCCTTGAAACGGCAAACAAGAAAAAGACCGCTGAGACATCTCGTCGCAGCGGTCTTCTGTGTTCTCGTGGTTATTTGGATTATGTATGTGTTTCCTGTCCGCACCTTAGAGAGTTTAAATGTAGGTACAGCTTAATCCAACATGCCCCGCTGGACAGTGGAAGATGCGAACAGTTCCAGAAAGACATCAGTCCCAATACGCATTTTATAGGACGTGTCTTCTAAAAAATCAGTTTTCTTAAATCATTCTTTGTTACCATCACAGACTTTCACAAGCCCAATTTTCCATTTTACACAAATGGTTTGTGTTAGGATGCAAGCACTCAAAGCACTTTCTCCCTATATTTCTTACGTTTCTGTATAACAATGTATTTGTTATAGATCGTTACACCGTTAATGGTTAGATTTCACTGCTTTGTGGTTTAGTTACTAATCAAGGGATAGGTATTTCACCTTCGTCTCCACCAACTTCACTTGGGTTTTTAACGTCACCACCATGGTCACCGCCACTACCACCCTTTCCATTTGTGTGGCCAAGCAGTATACTCTCTATTCCATTATGAATTACTTCAACGCTAGAGCTGGTATATTCCCAGACATATTTTCAATCTTTTTCATATTCCACTACATTCATTGGTATGCACTTCGAGTTGTTTTTCCGCGAGTCAAAGGTTGGCAGGCAGAGCAACTTCATGAGGAAGACACAGCCTTGATTGTTCATTTATCCATTCTCTTATCTCTATAGAAAGAGGCGAACAACGGCTCATTCACCCGAATCATCGAGCGAAAACAATGTGTGGATATGATGAGAGAGGCAAACTTTGCGATCGAACAGTCCAACAATAGGGGAAGTGTTCATCTCCATTGAATTCCTTCGTTTTTAAACAACCTGCACACGAATAAACTTGTCATGCTCCATCATCCTTGGTTGAAAGGAGGTTTTCTACCCCAACTATTCAAGTCAAAACAATGAGTTTTTAAATCCAGTATCGTGCATCAGGCTTAACGGTAGGAACCTTGTTTCATCTAATCATTCTCTCTCTTATTCGTTTATTTCGTTTTCTTAAAACGTCAACTTCTCCACTTTGTGCTCACGTTTACACAATAAGCACCTTTGCTGTTAAGTACGACCGTTTGCCTTCTTCATGTTTCTTTGTAAGAGCTTTATGTTTTCATGATCACTTAAACATCATGTTTTCATGTCCTATAATCCAGCAGAGAGATACAAAGTCACCACTGAACATTTTATACATATATATTTTATCATGTATAGAAAATTTACGCTCTCTATCTCCGACATTCGTTCTCCTACGCTTAGGAGTCGCCGAATAACGTCTAGTAAGGAATGTTTGTATATAAGGTTTTATAATACGCTCATTTCAGACTAACGTATGGCAAAGTTAGAAATTAATCTTTAACGACGCAAGAAAAATGTAAATAAAATACTCAAATATGCTAAACAACATAAAACAATACACATTAAGTTCGTTTTACAAACATTATATTTCGTAAATAGAAAAAAGCATGGACGAATTAACATAGACTCGTCCATGCCCAAAGGTCAGTAGACATTCCTCTCAACGAACAGTTATGCAAGGTAGCAATGCCTCTTGCGCCACCTCACAAGCATCACCATTAGTTGTTGCCTACCACACCTTCTTTTCTCTCTTTTTCTCTCATATAGTTCATTTTACTCAAACAAGAACTGCATTTTGACTTTAAGGGTTCGCTTATTGCCCTTTCAAAATCACGCTTTCTCACTTCAGCAATGTAGCCATAAGCCCTACTCTACCTTTTCTCTACACGTCGGATTCCTATTGGAAAAACCACTTCGAGAGAGCAGGTCATGCCACATCACCTTGTTTCTTACACCAAACAACACAAAATTAGCTTATCCGACTTTTCTTTGGCATTTATTATCAAGTTTACTCTTTAAGTCTTCTGATTCGACACAAGGGCATTTTATCTGTTCGGGCACTAATGCCTTCAACCTTTATCTGGATGCTTACGTTTTCTTCCCATATTTCTCGAAAAGTGCGTTCACTCACCACGATACAACCAAGCAAACGTATTTGCCCGCCCCATGTCTAACGAAATTGTCGCTATATATATAATGTGTAGTTCAGGTATTCTCCTGCTTTTTCATGGATTCACATTCCTTTTAGCATTCCTTTGGTTGCTGCCTGGACGCCTTCAGCAGTCTAAACATCTCACGATGTATCGTCAGCACGTATTACGTAAGAACAATTTGTTGCCATATTCGAAATGCTTATTCTCGAAACAGACACATCGCCTTACTTTCATCCTATTAGTTGTTTACTTCTTCATATCGTTTGCAAAGTTAACAAAAAAGTAAATAATAACGAAGCAAAGCGTAATATTTTTTGAACAAAATCAGAAAGTATCCTCAACATTTCAAATAAAGAGCAATGATTATGAGAAAAAGAATGTCCTAGGTATGTTCACAAAGCCGAACAGTAACTCCATATATAAATACTGACAGAGATGTACATTTATGTGTCGTATATTTTGTAGTTATAAAAACAATGCGTATTTTTGTGCATACGGAAAGAAAAGGAAAGCGGTATAAACCAAAAGATACAGATAGCGTCCACACAGCCAACGCTTGTCAGAAATGTGGCTAAACAGGTCGAGAATACCGCACAACAAGGCATTCCCACAAAAATACAAAAAGCCGCATAATAGTAAAAATAGCAACAAACGCGCCTATGCAATATGTCTACAACGCCATAATCGCCCTTTACATCATCATCACCATGGGTGTGATGGTGCGTGTTTTGATGGACCATCGGCAGCCGGCAAAGACTATGGCGTGGCTTCTTGTGCTCACGTTTGTACCTGTTGTGGGCATTGTTTTTTATTTTTTCTTTGGGCAAAACACACGTAAGGAACGCCTCATTAGTCAGCGAAGCATGGACAGACTCACCAAACGCAGCATGCTGGAATATGCCGAACAGGGCGAGCTGCAATTACCCGACGCCCATAAGGAATTGATAAACCTCTTCACTAACCTAAGTCTGGCCCTACCCTACAAAGATAACGAGGTGGAGATTTTCACCTCGGGGCACGATTTTTTCCTCGACTTGCTTGCCGAAATTGGTCAAGCGCAGCATCATATACACCTTGGCACATATATTATTGAAGACGATGCACTGGGCCGACTTGTTGCCGATGCGCTCATAGACAAGGCACAGCAAGGTGTAGAGGTGCGTCTGATATACGACGATGTGGGTTGTTGGAGTGTAGGTAGTGCGTTTTTCGACCGCATGACTCGTGGTGGCGTGCAGGTTCAGTCGTTCATGCCCGTGCGTTTCCCCATGTTCACCAGCAAGATGAACTACCGTAACCACCGCAAACTCTGCATTATCGACGGGCGAACGGGTTACATTGGCGGAATGAACGTAGCCTTACGGTATGTAAAGGGCACGCGCAAACAAGAGTGGCGCGATACCCATATACGTCTTCGAGGTGGTGCCGTGTATGGCATTCAGCGTGCTTTCTTGGTGGATTGGTACTTTATGGCGCGCACGCTTATCACCGATAAGGTGTACTACCCCGTGCTTTCGCCCAACATCCGCAACAATTGCATCGCTCAGGTAGTCACAAGCAGTCCCGTGTCGCCATGGCCCGACATCATGCAAGGCTATATGCGCATACTTCTCGAAGCCAAGAAATACGTATATATGACCTCGCCTTACTTCCTGCCAACAGAGCCAATACTTTTCGCGATGCGAACTGCACGACAGGCGGGAGTGGACATTCGCTTGATGCTACCTGCCCGAACCGACTCCAAAATCATTGAGTGGGCGGGCCGTTCCTATGTGCAAGCGGCCTTAGAAGCTGGTGTTATGATTTGTTTTTATTGTGCCGGCTTCAACCACAGCAAGCTATTGGTTTGCGACGACAGCCTTTGCAGCTGCGGTTCTACCAATGTTGACTTCCGAAGTTTCGAAAATAACTTTGAGGCCAACGTGTTTTTGTACGACAGGGAAATGGCTTTGAGGATGAAAGAGGTGTTCTTAGCCGACGAAGAAGAATGTATCGTGCTAGATAGTCCCGACATTTTTGCCCATCGTCCTTTCCTCGCTCGCCTGTGGGAATCGCTCATCCGACTACTTTCACCTCTTCTCTAAGGCAAGCTCTAAAAGTCCTCTATCCCGCCCCAAGTTTCCTCTATGCGTATAATAAGGTTATTGGGGAATATCCAAATGCTGCATCTTTTTCAGCATCTCATTAAAAAAGTCGGGTGCAACTTCCACTCCGCGCAGCGTTCTTACCCGTGGATAGTTGCTAAAATACACATCGCTTGACACGTACCAGCCATAGCTTTCCAACTGCTTAACTCGTTTTATCTGCTGGTTAAGCGTGCGAAAGCTGTTTGGCGAAACCACCGACAGCAGCCTTTTACCCGAGCAAAGTGACAAGGCCAGCACTAGATATTCGCGTCGTGGGATATTCTCTTGCGCCATCTGCAACGCCTTTCCGTTTTCAGAAACCTTCATATTCCAGCCGTGTTCGCTATTCAGCCTGTTCATTATCTTTCTAAAAACCTCACCATGCGGACCAGTATCTTGAATGTTATTATACGCTATATAATAATGAATCATCTCGTGCAACAACACGTTTTTAAATTCGTTTTCACCCTGCTCAAACAAAATACTCACGTGTATGGCATGGTCGTATGTCTCTACTCGTCCCATTCTCATCCGCCTTTTAAAGCGCATCGAGCCCAATTGCCTTCTCGAACGTGAAAGCGCAAGACGTGGCTGTGGCAGCTTACCCTCGAAATAATTGCGGTTAAACTCATCGAACCATGCCGTTAGATGTTCTTTTGTCAGCTTAAACTTGTTTATCATCTGTAGTTTGATCAACATCTGCAAGGAACGTTTGCGATGCTCGCACCCTGCCCAATGAAACATTATCGGCCCTTAAAAGCTTCTCGTTATCTTGGCCACGAGATACTCGCTACGTGTGCCAATCCTGAACTTACCGCCCCAAATGCCGATGCCGCTAGTAACAAAATAACGTGTGTTGCCTTTCGTCAGCGGTCCGTATGCGTCTTCGTACATGGCGTCTTCAATCCATGATATAGGCCAAACCTGCCCGTAATGGGTATGCCCACTAAGCTGAAAATCCACCCCTGCGCGTTGCGCTTCTTCCAAATGGTAGGGTTGATGGTCTAGCAAGATGGTGTATTTTGAGGGATCGGCCTTGCCCATCAACGACTTCAACGTAGCCCTTCGGCCGTTGGTTCGATCATCGCGACCAACAATATTAAGGTCCATCACCTGCACAACACTGTCACGCAACAGGTTAATATTGGCATCACGATAGAACTTTTCGGCCCTTGCTTCATTACTATAATATTCGTGATTGCCCAAACAGGCATATATGGGGGCCTTTATTCGGCGGAATTCTTCGGCTACTTTCTCCTCCAACAATGGTCGCACGCTGATATCGATGATATCGCCAGCAATGAGCACAAGGTGCGGACGTTCGGCGTTAATCAAGTCAACCCAACGTGCAAATTCTGCCCTGCGGTTGTGATATCCCAAGTGCAGGTCGGAAATCATCACCACTTTCAAAGGCTTGTCCAAGTTTTTCGAAGTGTTTAGGTGCAGGTCTTGGCGCACCTTATTATTATAATGAATGTTGCCATACACAAACACGGCCAACAATATGCCCAGCACGGTGAGCGTACCAGACAAGCTGTTATACAAGAATTGTTTGGGAACGAGATGCGCAAGGCGGCCTAAATCGAGCAAAAGAAAAAGCATCACGGCATAGAGCAACACGAAAACCGATGACGTTCCTAATTCATATATGGCCGTGGCGAGGGTCATGGGCATCTTATCTAGCCCTGCACCAAAGCCCACAACAAACGAGATGAAGCCCAATGAGAGCAACACCAACAGAATGATTTTCAACCAATTGTTCAGCGGAACGATGTTCCAAACGTGCCAAAACACATAAACATGCCCCACAATAGGGATAAGCAAAAACAATAACATTCCAAGTTTCATACCGCGAAGTTACATAAAATATGCCACATTAAACATTTATTCTTGTTTAAAGAATATGTCATATCAAAAAAAATTATTAGCTTTGCAACTTGTTTAATAGGGTGTACTTCATCGCGTTCACCATAATATCAGTAATAGTATGAAAAGATTTTTTACAGCATTATTCGTTGTCTTAGGCACTTATACCACATTTGCCAAAACCTATACGGGTAAACTTGTGGTTACAGTAAATGGCGAAGTTCTAAGCAACAAGACAGCTTCCATCGACGTAGACCAACAGGGAGATGGAACTTACAAACTCTCTTTGACTAATTTTACGATTAGTGTAGGCGGCCAAGAACTCAACGTTGGCACCATCAACATCCCCGCCACGGCCTATACTCTCGGCAATACGCGCCTGCTTCAAGCCAACAGAGGCGTACAAATAGAGAAGTTGGGAACTGTGCCCATCAACCTTCTTGCGCAAGAAAATGCCGATAATCTGCATGCAAACATCGACATTAACTTTAACGGAATGCCCATTAAGGTGCTGTTCGGTGAAGGCTATCAAGTGCCTAACAGTAACTTTGAAAACTTCGGTACAAGCAAAGAGCCAAACCGCTGGCACTCATTCCAAAGCGTTACGGGGACGTTTGCAAGCTCCGCAAAGACTGATGCTGCCATTAGTAGCGACCAAACTCGCCCTGGTTCAACAGGTAAAAGCTGCGTATTAATTAAGTCGAGAGAGATAGACTTTTGGTTTTTCAGCGTTATTGCCAACGGAACATTAACGACGGGAAGGCTGAATGCAGGTTCTTCAACGGCTTCGAATGCCAAGAACAACTCGTTCCTCGATCTCTCCAACACGGACAAAGACGGCAATGGCGACCCATTCTACACCGAATTAAGTGGTCGTCCCGACAGCCTTTCTTTGTGGGTGAAGTTCAAACAAGGCAAACCTTCTGCAGGCCATCCATACGCAACAGCCAAAGCAGTGATAACAGATGGTACGTATTATCAACTACCCGAAGAGAAGGGTAAGACCTACAAAAAGATGGCAGAGGCAATTAACAACGAGATAGCCGACACCAAAGGCGAATGGAAGCGCCTGTCTATCCCCTTCAAATACGTTAACAACAGCATCAACCCAAAAGCTATTCTCGTTACGCTTTCTACCAACACCGATGCAGGAGAAGGTAGCGGAAGCGACGAATTGTACGTAGACGACCTCGAACTGGTGTACAACTTTGGCGTTGAAGGCATCAGCATCAAGGGACAAGCGCTTGCAAACTTCGCAGAAAACACCACCGATTACACCCATGCCGCAGGCAATATAACTGCCGATGACATCACGGTGAAGATCAAAGGACAAGGCATGTTGGTTGCTAAGACCGTTGAAAACGGCAAGGCCACCGTGCTGGTTGCTAGCAACGACCTAAGCAAATATCGCCTCTACACCATCAACGTAACTACGGGTATCGACAACTTGCCCAGCGTTGAAGACAACAAACAAGTAGAAATATACACCCTCGATGGCGTTCGTGTAAACAAGGCCAATCGTAAAGGTGTGTATATCATCAAAGATGCACAAGGCAAAACACGCAAGGTAGTGAAGCAATAAGTATCGAGAAAAGCAGGGCGATGGAGCTTTCTGCATGCACTATGCCGGCTTAGCCACACTCGCCCACCCCATAAAGGGTACTTTTCTGACACACAACGACATTGCCTGCGGTTGCAAAACAACCACAGGCAATGTTTGCTTTTCACACCTTACAATAGGCTTTTCCGAATAAAAAGAAAAGCATCTAACCGCTTTATCGCCAATATTCACAACGTAAACAAAACCTAACTCACCAACATGAACCCCATCCGCAACATCAACACTCCTTATTATATAGGTGCAACAAACACGGCAACTTCAACCCGCCATATCTTTAAATCCATGTTCGCCGCACTCCTTATATTATTCGCAGCACTCGTTCCAACCTCAGCGCTGGCAGCCAACGACACGCAAATAAAAGCCACCAGTCCCGAAGTGCAATACATCGGACGCGTAGAACGCAACGCCGCGACAGGCACCGTGCGCTACGACTGGGTAGGAACGTATCTGCGAACAGGCTTTACAGGCACCGAGATTGCCGTCTATCTGTCCGATGAAGGCGAAAGTTACCATAACGTTTACGTTGATGGCAAGTGGGTAAAGAAGATTAAGGTGAAAGGCAACACGCCTCAACGTGTTGTGCTGGCCAATGGTTTGAAGGCTGGAAAACACCAATTGGTTTTGCAAAAATGCACCGAAGGCGAATACGGATGCACCATGGTGCATGCCTTCCACTTGTCGAAAGGTGGCTCGTTGCATGCCGTCCCCGCCCCAAAACGCCTTATCGAAGTGATTGGCGACTCGTACACCTGTGGCTATGGCACTGAAAGCAACAAGGCTACCGACCCCTTTAAACTCGAAACAGAAAACTGCGACAAGGCCTACGCTTGCCTCTTGGCACGCTATTTCGGAGCCGATTATGTGCTGGCAGCACATTCTGGGCGCGGTATGGTGCGCAATTGGAACGACTCCGTGCAAATATCAAAGGGCAACATGTCGCAACGTTACTTGCAACTGTTCGACCAACACGACACCATCTCTTACGACTTTAAGGCCTATCGCCCTCAATTGATGCTCATAAATCTTGGTACAAACGACTATTCTACCACCGTTACACCCTCAGTTGAACAGTATGTAGGTGCATACGTTAGGCTTATCGAACTTGTTCGCAAACAATATGGCTCCGTCCCCGTTATCTGTATTCGCCCCCATTCGGCAGGTGCTTACCTCTCTGCAAGCTTTAAGGTGCTGCAACAACGTCTGTCTGCGCATAAAGATGTGCACTTTGCGGAGTTCATGCCAGGCATCATTACGGTGGAAAAAGACCTTGGCGCAAGCTATCATCCCAATTATTCGGGACAGCAAAAGCTCTGCATGACGCTCGTGCCATTGGTGTCGGCGGTGATGGGATGGGAAATAAACGAGAAATGAGTAGTAAAGGGAGGAAGGAGTAAGTAGTAAAGGGAGAAAGTAGGAAGGAGGAAAAGGAGGAAGTAATAAGTAGTAAAGGAGAAAGGAGTAAGAAGTAAAGGAGGAAGTAGTAAGGGAGAAAAGGAGGAAGTAGTAAGGGGTAAAGGGGAAAGTAGTAAGGAGTAAAGGAGGAAGTAGTAAGGGGTAAAGGAGGAAGTAGTAAGAAATATGAGGAAGGGAGTAGCAAGTATCCACGCGAGTTCGGGATAAGAGATGTTCGCTATGTCAACTCTCGCGTAGCGCTGGTTGGCAAGATAGCTATTCGTTTTTTATCTAATCTTGCTCAACAACGCATCGTATCTTATCCCGAACTCACGTAACGTTTGATACTAGCTTGGCACGATCTAGGCGATTCGTTCCACAGCCTATCACCGCTACCAACTCACTCTTCCTACCTCCAAACGCCATCTTTCACGCCTCACCCGATTAGCTCTTGTAGTGAGCTTTTTCAGCTCCCGCCTTGTTACACCTAAGATGGAACCCCGTTCCAGATCAGTTGGAACAGGGTTCCAAATCAACTGGAACAGCATTCCAGATAACATGGAACAGCCGTCCAAAACATATTTAACACGGCGGTTAATGTAATAATGCATGATCGGGGCTTAGCAAGCGCATTTCCGGAACAATGAAAATGCGAACGAGGGATTGGTTAATGGGTGAGTTCGGGATAAGATACCATGCCTTTTAAACTAAACTAGACTGGTAAACGAATAGTTATCTCGCCAGCTAGTGCTACGCGGTAGTTGACATAACGATTGTGTTTTATCCTGAACTTGCGCAACTAAGTGTTGGCGCAATGCGTTTTAAATGTTGGTAGAAAATAAGCTTTGAGAAGCGTGGTTTATGCCAAAATGAGATACACCAGTAAAGCATATCACTCCCCTCTCCCTTTGGAGAGGGGCTGGGGGTGAGGCTACTTTCACTCCCTTCCCATTTTATAGCGTGCCTGCAGTGAGGCCCTTTACATCACTTTCTGGTATCGAGCGAACTTCGTTTATTGCGATGATAGCTGCGATATTCATCGAGAGGGATCTCCACATCAGGTTCAACGAGCGCGCCTTCGTGAGGTAATTCGAACTTCATATACCTAATATTGAGTCCCCGTTCTATCCACATACTTTCGTAATAGGTTTGTATAGCCAGAATCTTAGCTGTTTGCTCGTCGATGCCTGGCGTATTATAGAGGTCCTCGGTACGAAACAACAGGTTGAGTTTGTTGGCCGAAACCACGTGGGTGGTATAGGTAAAGAGGAAGTTTGAATCGGTTTTGAGGTGCACCACACCATTGTTTTGCAAGAAGCGACGATAACGTTCGAGAAAGAATGTGCTTGTAAGTCGCTTGTGCACATTCTTCATCTGCGGGTCGCTAAACGTGAGCCACAGCTCCTGAACCTCGTCGGGGGCGAAGAAGCGATCGATAATCTCGATGTTAGTACGCAAGAAAGCCACATTCTTGAGGCCCTGTTCCAAGGCCATTTTTGCACCTTTCCACATGCGCGCACCCTTTATATCCACCCCAATAAAGTTGGTTTCGGGATAGAGTTTGGCCAATTCAACGGTGTATTCGCCCTTTCCACAACCCAATTCAAGCACAATGGGGTTGTCGTTATGGAAGTAATCGCGACGCCATTGCCCACGCATGGCAAAAGGCGTGCTATCTATTACGGAATAAGGATACTGGAAAACGTTGCTAAACGTTTCCATCTCGGCGAACTTTTCTAGTTTTCCTTTGCTCATTTTATGGGGTAAGGATGAGGGTTGTTAAGGGATTAAGCGTTGCTATGGAATTATTTTAAACGACCCGTTATGAAACGAATACAACGTCTCTAACCATGCTCAACAAATCCCCATTACTGAACGATTCAGCTTTATAGTAATTCTCTTATGACCTTCCTTTCTACTATCTAGCAATCTCGGGCACTACTCAATCACCACCGTTGTCCACCCGTGCTTATCTTTTTCGATACCATATTGTATGTTGCGCAACAGATTGTAGAGACGCGTAGACACAGGTCCAGGTTTGCCATCGGCACTGAATGTGTAGCGTTGACCTGTCTCCATGTCGTCGAGATAAGAAATAGGACTAATCACGGCAGCCGTTCCGCACGCTCCCGCTTCTTCGAAGGTAGTCAATTCTTCTTCGGGAATAGGCCTCCGTTCAACCTCCATTCCCAAGTCGCGAGCCAGCTGCATCAAGCTATCGTTGGTGATACTGGGCAAGATGGAAGTAGATTTTGGCGTAACGTATGTATTGCCTTTGATAGCGAAGAAGTTGGCCGCTCCACATTCGTCAACATACTTTTTCTCTTTCGCATCAAGGTAAAACTCGCTGGCATAGCCTTTTTCGTGAGCCAAGGCGTTGGCCCGTAGCGAAGCGGCATAGTTGCCACCAACCTTGTACATACCCGTTCCGAGAGGTGCCGAGCGGTCGAAGTTACGTATGATGACGTAGGGATTGGTTGAAAATCCACCTTTAAAGTAAGGGCCTACGGGTGTTACGAAGATGAGGAACAGATATTCTTCGGCTGGCTTTACGCCCACTTGGGCGCTAGTGCCAATGAGCAAAGGGCGAATATATAACGCAGCCTTGCTCTCGTAGGTGGGGATATATTCTTGGTTAAGGCGTATCACCCTTGTTACCATCTCTTCGAAAAGGTTGACGGGTACCATAGGCATCATGATGCCCTTACAGGTTTCTTGCAAGCGAGCAGCATTGTCGCTCATGCGAAACACGCGCACTTTGCCATCGGGACAGCGGTAAGCCTTCAATCCTTCGAATGCTTCTTGCCCATAGTGCAGGCATGTTGCGGCCATGTGTAGCTTTAAATACTCGTCAGAGCAGGTCTCTATTTCGCCCCATTTTCCATCACGGTAATAACAGCGCACGTTGTAATCGGTTGGTATATAACCAAAATTCAAACCTGCCCAATCTAAATTCTTCATGTTGTAAATTTGTTTTTGCCGCCCTCGCACGTTGCCGTTTCGGGGCAAAAAGCGTTGCAAGGGTCATAGCTTTTGTCGTTTCGTGTAGTACAAAGGTAATCAATTAGCCTCACCCCCGCAACCATTTGTCGCGGTTTTTCTCACGAATGGACATACCACAACCACAAAGAGTCTTCGCCAAACATACGCAGAATGCAGACCCATACAAGCATCTTTACCCATAACATCGTGCTAGGTAAGGACATAAAAAGCCGCGTTTAGGCTGTAGGTATGCCGTATACCAACACATCACAAACGGCATCATTCGTTGCCTTGTATCACCATCTTGCGCTTTATGCCACTCAACTCTAAGCTCACTTCTTTCCCTTCTGTGGGCAATATTTCAATGCGCTTATAGCGCACGTCAGACAAACCTTCCAAACATCCCCAACCTTTTATCACCACGAGGTTAACCAATCCCTTATCTTTTGCCTCAAATCGGGTTCGTTTATAATCTTCGTCTTCATCGCTGCAAGTAAGTTCAACCTGCATTTTATTGATATGTGCAGCGCCGATATTCAGGGCAGTCACGTCACTTACCGTCAAGCTGTCTATCCTTATCTGTGAATTCAGTGTCAAATTGCTACCGCCTACCACCTTCACACTTCGCATATTGGCTTCACCCAACAGTGTTTTTTGCTTACCGCTTTGTTTAACAAGCAACGTTCCGGGCAAGGTATTCACAATTATTCGCACCTTATTATCGTCGGTAAAGTTCTTGTCTACGGCTGTACGCACCTTGCCATCGGCCCCTTTAATAAGGTATGATATCTCGCCTTTTTCGGCTGCGCTTTCCGAATTTGTTTTACCATCAGGGCCACTTAAAAGTTCTAAGTTCGAGAGGCTCAGGCTTTCTAGCGAGTCGCTTATCGCGTAATACAAGGTATTACCTTTCTGCCTTACTTTTATTAACTGTTCAGGATAAATCACAGAACACTGCGAAGCATCGCTAACAAAGTTTACCTCCACAGACAACCTAAGCCCATATTCAACATCCAATAGTGATTCTTCTGTCTTTTCGAATACCACTGCCGACACGGGAGCAATGCGTTGTTCTGTTGTTCGGTCCAAGTAGACGGGCTTTTTCTCGGCAACGAGATCCGTAAAGTCATTGTCTGACGAGAAGCGAGCCACTGCCCCTACGTTTACCAGCAAAACAGTAAAGACGAAATAGCCTAGCACCCATCCCTTCGCACCTTTGATAGAGAATTCGTCTATCACTTCCATATCCTTAAAGCACCTGTAAGACAGCCACCAGATAAATGGCACCGAAAGGCGACCATACCAAATTAGAACCGATTCGTAGAAAGAACCACCCGAAAATGAGAAAAGCGCACCAAAAAGAAGCATTATGGAAGCGCCAAACCAATAGAAGATAAACAGGAAAAGCGTGGTTTTAAGTATGGCACGCTTTACGAAGAAGACACCACCCAAGGCATAAACTGCCGTACACAAGAAATAGGTTAGCCAAGTGTTTACCGCCAAGGTCGAAGTGCTATCCGAGTCGCCCCAAATGGGTATAAACTTAAGTTCTATTTGCGGAAAGATAGCACTGAAAAATAGCACGCGAAGCCCATCAACCAAATATAAACATGCCAAGAAGCACACCAAATAGAGGGGTATGCAAATTATCCAACGTGCAAGCCAGCTCTCAAAAGGCGTTACGGGGAAAGTTAATGCGCCTATCCGCTCTGCCTTTCGCCGTGCGCCGCTCAGCATTTCGGAAGCAAAGAAAGACCCAGAAACAAAAAGGATGATGGCAAAAACAACAAAAAGTATTTCCACTGCCCTGTCGGTACTAGACGAATCCGCATCGTAGGTTGCAAAAGCTACCCAAAACTCGATCATCACTATGCAACCCAAGAGTATGGCTAAGCGCATGGCATTGGTGCGCCAGCGTTCTACCAGCAGTTTAGTAAGGTAGGCCCAAAAGCGCTTGAAGTTGAATTTCTCGTTTGTATTGTTCATTGTCATTTTGCCGTTTTATTGGTTGATACGTTCATTAAAAAAGCGCTCGAGATCTATCTGCCCATCGGGGAAGATGCTCTTCATGTCGGTATTGGCCAATATTTGGCTGTGGTCGAACATCACGATATGGTCTAACACCTGCTCAATATCCTTCACTTGATGCGTAGAAATCACAAAGATGCTTTCCGGAGTGCGCCCTTCGGTGATAAATTCCCTAAATTGCGCCTTTCCTGGGATGTCTAAACCATTGGTAGGTTCGTCCATTAGCAGCACGCGGGTGTGGGTAGCCATGGCGAAACTCATGAACACCTTCTTGCCTTGACCCAACGAGAGATTGCCCAGATGCGTGTCTTCGTTCATGCCAAAAACACTGAGATAACGACGCAAATCATCGTGGGAGAAGCGCGGATAAAACACGCTATTAACGCGAATATACTCTGAAAGCGACACGCGCGGCAGCTCGTACTCATCGGGAACGATAAAGATGTCGGTGGTGGTGATGGGGTTTCGCAACCGCACATCATATTCGTTGAACGTAACCATTCCCTCATCGGCTCGCAACAAGCCAGCCATGAGATAAAGCAAGGTGGTTTTTCCTGCCCCGTTAGGTCCAAGTAAGCCGTAGATATGTCCAGGGGAGAAGTTGGTGGAGAAGTCGTTAAATATCTTTTTTCCCGACTTTTTATACGCGAATGTTAGGTTTTCTATTTCAAGCATGGGTCATGTTTATGATGTTAAAACTTACTGCATGTATGCCTTAGAGTGCCCCATCCCCACTTACCCAAACAAGTGTCGTGGCACAATACCATTTGGATGGGCGTATGTCTTGATGTGGAGCAACACGCCAGCGAGGGCAAATTTCGCAAAAAAAGGCCAATATCCCAAATGATTGTAGATATTTTTTACAACTTAGCAATAAAAACAATGTCGCACTTTTGCATGCGCGCGGTTGTTTATTCTGTCTGCCATCGTTCGCCTGATGCAACAAGGTGCACGGCTAATCTTTACTTACCCCACTCCATTTTCGTATTGCTCACGTTCAAATCAATGGCGCTTTTCATCCCTGTTTACCCCAAAACACGTACCTTTGCATGATACAAAGACACAATAGGAGATGACAAAATACCACTTTTATAAGGAAAACAAGAGCGACACAATCTATTGGGTAGACAGCGTTGAATGTGTTGGCGAACACCTGTTCACTTTCGACAAAAAGAAAATCTTTAATTTGTTCGCCGACTATCCGCACAACTTGACAAAAGAACAAAAGGACATCTTCGATAAGGAAAACCCGTATTGGGCAGACTTTTTCGGGGATAGGACGTTTGAAGAGAGTGGAAAATGACGTATCAGCAATACGATAAACGGAGAGCAACCGAAAAGGAATTAAGAGTCATTAAAGGCTAACGACAAGCGAAAACATCATCGGCCGAAGGGCACGAAATAAGCCCTTACAACATGCTTTCATACCAAGCGCCACGTTATCGCTATGATGTAACCCTGTTCCATGTCAGCTGGAATGCTGTTCCAACTCAACTGTAACGTTGTTCCATGTGAGATGGAACAGGAGTCCCACTATGCTGTTACACATCCTTTCACGTAAAAGACCAATGCAAAAGCCTCTTAAACGCGCCTGATGAGCATAGAGAATGGTGGAAGAAAGCATTGAAAAGTCGTTGTAAAGCATTGATATAGGGATGCGTGTAACCAAGGTTGGCATCCCGAAAAACGTTTTATGGTATGCGGTCTTCGCGCGCGTGCGCGCGTACATATATTATATAGTAGCCTTTTCGAAACCATAAAAACATCATATTAGTTACTTCGCACAACTCCCCAACCCCCTTTTTTGTCGCTATTTACGTAAAGTTGCACGCTTTTTCGGGAAAAGAATGAATAGAGAGGGCTTATATTAAATATCTCTCGCCTAACTTATATTGTAGCTTTTTATTAACTTTGCATCGTCTATTTGAATAATATCAGAATAAAACATTTATGATACAAAAGTTCGACTTCCTCGTTATCGGTGGCGGTATCGCAGGTATGAGTTATGCGCTGAGCGTGGCCAACAGCGGCAAGGGAAAAGTTGCCCTTATATGCAAGACCTCTCTAGACGAAGCCAACACGGCCAAAGCACAGGGTGGAGTGGCAGCCGTAACCAACCTTGCATTAGACAATTTTGAAAAGCACATTAACGACACGATGGTTGCTGGCGATTATATTTCAGACCCAGAAGCCGTGAGACACGTTATATGCAATGCACCCGAGGCCATCAAGGCGCTTGTTGGATGGGGCGTAAACTTCGACAAGAACGAAAACGGAGAGTACGATTTACACCGCGAGGGCGGACACAGTGACTTCCGCATTCTTCACCATGCCGACGATACGGGATTCGAAATACAACGCGGACTGATGGAGGCCGTGAGAAAGAACAAGAATATTGTTGTACTAGAAAATCATTATGCCGTAGAGATTATCACGCAGCACCACTTGGGCATAGAGGTTACACGTAAGACGCCAAACATCGAATGCTATGGCGCATACGTTCTTAACCCCGAAACACAGAAAGTGGATACGTTCCTGAGCAAGGTTACACTGATGGCGACGGGTGGCGTAGGAGCGGTCTACTCCATGACTTCCAACCCCGTGATTGCGACAGGAGACGGCATTGCAATGGCTTATCGGGCTAAAGCAACCGTAAAGGATATGGAGTTTGTACAGTTCCATCCTACCGTTCTCTACAATCCGTCAGAAACACATCCTGCATTTCTGATTACCGAGGCGATGCGTGGATATGGCGCCATACTTAGACTGCCAGACGGGAAGGAGCTGATGCAGAAGTACGACAAACGACTTTCGCTTGCCCCAAGGGACATCGTTGCACGGGCGATTGACCACGAGATGAAAATTCATGGACTGGATCATGTGTGCCTCGACCTAACGCATAAAGATGCTGAAGAAACAAAACGGCATTTTCCACACATCTACAAGAAGTGTCTGAGCATGGGCATTGACATCACGAAAGAATACATACCCGTCTGTCCTAGCGCCCATTACGCATGCGGGGGCATTAAGGTTGACCTGAATGGAGAGAGTTCTATCCGCAGACTTTATGCTGTTGGAGAATGTTCGTGCACAGGTTTGCACGGGGGAAATCGCCTTGCCAGCAATTCGCTGATTGAGGCGGTGGTCTATGCTAAGTCGGCTTCGGAACATTCTCTTCAGATGGTAGACAGTTATAGCTTTAACTTGGATGTTCCTGAATGGAATGACGAAGGAACCATGACCAACGAAGAGCATGTGCTGATAACACAGAGCGTGAGGGAAGTGGGCGAAATAATGAGCAACTATGTAGGTATCGTTAGGAGTGACCTGCGACTGAAACGGGCATGGGACAGACTAGACTTGCTATACGAAGAGACGGAAAGGCTCTTTAAACGAGTTACGGCAACGAAGGATATCTGCGAGTTGCGTAACATGATAAACGTGGGCTATTTAATAACTAGGCAAGCCATTGAGCGGAAAGAAAGTCGAGGACTGCATTACACGGTGGATTATCCGAAGCATGCCTACGACCATAAACAGCAAGAACAAGGATAGCCGTGAGACGCAAAGCATCATAGGAGTTTTATCGTATCATCACTAAATAAAAATGATAGAGAAGAAATGGTTGGAACAGGGTTTCATAGACGAGCCCATTCCAGAAAAGACAGACATCAAGGCGGAAATACGCAGGATGTGCCAAGAAAAGAATGCACTTATCATGGCACATTATTATACGGAGGGCGTAATCCAAGAGTTGGCAGACTTCGTTGGAGATAGTCTGGCACTGGCACAGAAGGCCGCAACGACAGATGCCGACATCATCGTTATGTGTGGCGTGCATTTCATGGGCGAAACAAATAAGATACTCTGCCCCGAAAAGACGGTACTTATCCCCGACTTAAATGCCTCTTGTTCGTTGGCAGAGAGCTGTCCAGCCGATGAGTTCGAGCAGTTTGTTAAGGCTCACCCAGGACATACGGTGATAAGTTATGTCAACACAACGGCAGGAACGAAGGCTGTAACCGATGTCGTAGTAACGAGTAGCAATGCAAAGCAGATAGTAGACGCTCTGCCAAAAGACACGCCCATCATATTCGGACCAGACTGGAATCTGGGGAATTACATAAACGGACTTACAGGCCGTAAGATGGTGCTGTGGAACGGGGCTTGTCATGTACATGAGAAATTCTCTGTCGAGAAGATACTTCAATTGAAAAAAGAACATCCCGCAGCCAAGATATTGGCTCATCCTGAATGTAAAGGTCCTGTTATCAACATCGCCGATAAAGTGGGGAGTACGGCTGCCCTACTGAAATATAGCATTGTGGATGAAGCCCAAGAGTTTATCGTGGCAACAGAAAGTGGTATCCTGAACGAGATGAAGAAGTCGGCTCCGCAGAAGACTTTTATCCCTGCTCCACCCGACGACAGCACCTGTGCTTGCAACGAATGCAACTACATGAAACTTATTACGCTAAGTAAACTGTATAATTGTCTGAAATACGAATGGCCTACCATTGAGGTGCAACCCGAATTGGCACGAAAGGCCATCAAACCCATTCATAAAATGCTGGAAATATCTAAGCAGCTAGGCTTATAAATTTTATTAGGAATTAATCATGTTATCAGTAGAAGAACTTAACGAGAAGCTTATTGAACTGGCTTTCAGTGAGGATATCGGAGACGGCGATCACACAACACTTTGCTGCATCCCAGCAGATGCCACGGGTGAAAGCAAATTGCTTATCAAAGAAGAAGGAATACTAGCAGGCGTGAAGATTGCAGAGAGGGTTTTCCACCACTTCGACCCCGAACTTCAGATAGATGTATATATTGAAGATGGCGCGCATGTGAAACCTGGGGATATTGCAATGAGTGTGAAAGGAAGTGTTCGTAGCCTATTGCAGACAGAACGTCTTATGCTCAACATTTTGCAACGTATGAGCGGTATAGCCACCATGACACATAAATATCAACAGGCGCTTATCGATGCTGGAACAAAGACTCGCGTACTAGACACACGCAAAACAACGCCAGGCATGAGAATGCTAGAAAAGGAAGCGGTGAAGATTGGCGGTGGGATGAATCATCGTATTGGGCTTTTTGATATGATTCTCCTGAAAGACAATCACATCGACTTCTGCGGTGGTGTGCATAATGCCATCTCTATGGCAAAGAGGTATTGCAAGGAACATGGCAAGGAAAACCTCAAGATAGAATGTGAGGTAAGAAACTTCGAGGAGCTGGAAGAGGCGTTGCACGAAGGATGCGACCGCATTATGTTTGACAACTTCACACCTGAAGCAACACGCAAAGCGGTTGAGATGGTTGGTGGACGTTGCGAGACGGAATCAAGCGGTGGAATTACATTCGAAACAATGATCCCCTATGCACAAGCAGGTGTAGACTTCATTTCATTTGGTGCACTCACGCATAGTGTTAAAGGACTTGACATGAGTTTTAAGGCTGCAGTAGGATAAGCAAGTGGCTTTATGTCGAACGTTTTGACATGTCACACGACCAGCTTATTGCGAGTGGGGAACCTACTTCGAGAATAAGACGTAGACATCCTCTTCCCTCTTGCGTAAGATTACATTAATGGCTGTAAATAAACTCGTTTCAACTTATATCTTGAGCGGTAAGATTTCTTCTGGTTGTGATTTTGGTTGGACATAGATACTTTTGCGGTATCGTTAACAACTTCTCATGAAGACTTATTATATGCTCCCGTTAGAAACAAATAAGTCGGATGCTATCAAGGTTTTCTTAATAGCATCCGACTTATTCTTTATGGTATACATTGACCATGGAAGGCATTATATATTGCACCTAGATGAGGAATTGCCCATTCTCCAATATGTAATTTTGTTGCTTCAATTTACCATAGATTTATGCCGTCTTATCAATGGAATTGAGCATTAAAGTGCGTCTAACTGTAGCTCACCATAGATTTGTCCGCTTCCATTGGTGATATACTGGAGCAGCATCCATACTATACACTCCTTGGCTATACTGTTATAAAGTACTCATGAACCCATAACCTCACCAACTTATAAACCAATGAACTCATAACCTGAGCAACTGATAAACTTATAAACTAATGAACTTATAACCTCACAAGCTCATAAATTCACTACCTCCCAAAACGAACAAGCCCCGAGTGCGAAGCGTCGCGCTCGGGGCTGTCGTATGAAAAAAGGCGGCCACCTACTCTCCCGCATTGCATTGCAGTACCATCGGCGCAGGCGGGCTTAACTTCTCTGTTCGGAATGGGAAGAGGTGGGACACCGCCGCAATAACCACCTGATTGGGGGTTGACTATCGCACAAGCAAGGGAAAGAAGAAGTGACGCGTCACGCCGGACATTGTCCTGCGGCGCTCCGGTTGGAGAGCCGACGACACGGCTGAGGTGAGGGAGGTAAGAAAGTTTCGGGCAATTAGTAGCGCTCGGCTTTGGCGTCGCCGCCTTTACACCTGCGCCCTATCGACGTCCTCGTCTGGGACGACCCTCATGAGGAGTTCTAATCTTGCGGCCGGCTTCGCACTTAGATGCTTTCAGCGCTTATCCGATCCAGACTCAGATACCCGGCGGTGCACCTGGCGGCACAACCGGTAAACCGGAGGTCTGTCCATCACGGTCCTCTCGTACTAGTGACAGGGCCACGCAAAACTCCAACGCCCACGATAGATAGAGACCGAACTGTCTCACGACGTT
>ERZ773070.89-NODE-89-length-68629-cov-5.650057_pt1 | contig 68629 bp, 54 predicted proteins | sample MGYA00580618_ERZ773070 | MGnify/ENA primary metagenome ERZ773070 (study PRJEB29015, sample SAMEA2738023) | human oral metagenome | biome: human oral; feature: human-associated habitat; material: dental | place: China | collected 2019 ...
CGAACCCGTGAAGCGCTTTAGACGCTTACACGCTTTCCAGGCGTGCCTCTTCAACCACTCGAGCACCTTTCCTTTTTGTCCGTAAAAACGGCTGCAAAGTTAATAAAATTATCCTATTCCGAAAAGCTCTTTTGCCGAAAGTGTTGTAATTTCATCTACTCGCTCTTCGGTCTGGTCGAAAACTTGTGCCATTTTTTTCAACACCTCTACCATAAATTTAGGTTCGTTTCTTTTGCCTCTGTACGGAACGGGAGCGAGGTAAGGAGCATCCGTTTCGAGCAGCAAACGACTGATACCGACCGATTTGATTATTTCGGGCAGATTGGTATTTTTGTACGTAAGCACTCCGCCTACGCCGAGGTAAAATCCGAGCTTGGTAATATAGGCTGCTTCCTGAATGCCTCCCGAAAAACAGTGAAACACTCCTCTTGGCGTATGATTGCCAAAATACCGCAACACCTCGAACACTTCGGCAAAAGCTTTGCGAACGTGAATAATGACAGGCAGATTGAGCTCCAAAGCCCACTGTAACTGCGTTTTAAAAATCTCTTTCTGTTGATTGACAAACGACGTTTCCCAATACAAATCGAGACCGATTTCGCCTATTGCAATATATTTTTTTGCCGTCAATCTGTTTTTAATAGTCTCTAATTCAGTCGTATAATCGTCATTTACACTTGTAGGGTGCAACCCCATTGCCGAGAAGCAAAAATCGGGATATTGCTCCTGCATCGTGTCGAGGCGGTCTATGGTACTGCTGTCTACATTTGCCAGAATCACATTCTTTACTCCTACACCTATTGCCTCTGTTACAACACGTTGGCGGTCTTCGTCAAATTCTTCGCCGAATATATGCGAATGTGTATCAATCATTTGAGTGTATCTTTATATGAATTTGTTCGAAATATTTTTCAATTGCTCTATTTTCCCTACGTCAGTTACCTGTAAATCAGATTGTTCGTATCCTACTATCGGCTCAGTGCCACACACAGATATATAGAAATCCGTTATCGAAAAAGGATTTTTAAAATCCTTCATCAAAGAAAATATCTTTGGCGAAATAACGTGTATACCATTAAAAGCTAATTTTTTATACTTGTCTAAATCTAAGTTGGCGAATGGTGTTTTCAGTTCACCCGTTACGGAATTTTGCCAACCGACCAAACGATTGGAGGAGTCGAATAGCAAATAACGGCTTGTAGGTCTGTCGCTTACAAGTATGGTTGCCAAATTCTCGTTATTGTGTTGCCTGTAAAATGTTTTTAAATCGACATTAGATATTATATCTACGTTGTATGCTAAAAAAGGCTCATTCCCAATAAGTTTCTTGGCAAACGAGATACCGCCGCCCGTATCGAGCAGCTGCTCTTTCTCGTGAGAGATGATGACCTCAACTCCGAAATCGGTCTTCTCCACGAAATCGAAAATCTGCTCTGCAAAATGATGAGTATTGACCACAATTCGCTGAAATCCTGCATCTTTTATCTTCTCTATTGCAATCTGTAATAGCGGTTTCCCCGCAATCTCTACCAAAGCTTTGGGGCGTGTGTCGGTAAGCGGTCTCAGACGAGTACCCAGACCGGCGGCAAAGATAAAAGCGGTTTTCTTATTGTATTTCATTGTGTTTTAGCTTTATATCCACATCGAGTTGCTTCAAATGCTCTGCCAGACTTTCGGCACAGAATACCGAACGATGTTGCCCACCCGTGCAGCCGAAAAACACGGCAAGATGAGTAAAACCTCTTTTCGAGTACACCATTATACTATTGTCTACCAAGGCATAAACATTATCCAAAAAACTCAGGACGTCGCTTCTGGTAAGCAGGAAATCTCTGACGGCTTGGTCTTTGCCTGTAAGCTGCTTGTATTCGGCATATCTACCGGGGTTATGTATAGCCCGACAGTCGAATACGTAACCACCGCCATTGCCCGAATAGTCGTGCGGAATGCCGCCTTTTTTATACGAAAAACTCTCTATCTGCACAATGAGCCTGTCTGTCGTATCCCGTGTACCGACACCGTTTTTTAACTCCGCAATACGGTAATTATCAAATATCTGCGAGATATAAGGCAATTCGACGAATGGGAGCAGCTTGTCGATATTACGCAGAGCAGGCGGGATAGATTCTATGAAATGAGCTTTTTTCTCTATCAATCCCCTAAAACCGTAAGCGCCAAGCACCTGCAACAGACGGAATAGTACAAAATATCGTAACTTAGTCTCAAAATCGGTTCTGCTGATTTTACGATACTTCTGCAATCTATCTAAATAAGTATCAATAAGCTCATTACGCAGTTGGTCTGAAAAATTCGCTTTTGCCTGCCACAGAAAAGAAGCAACGTCGTAATAAATAGCTCCCCTTCGCCCACCCTGATAATCAATAAAATACGGATTACCATCGACCAACATAACGTTACGGCTCTGGAAGTCGCGATACATAAAAGCCTCGTCGCCCGATGATTGCAGTATTATTTGGCACAGTTTCTCGAAATCGTTTTCCAGAGCAATCTCGTCAGGCTCCACTCCGACAGCCTTCAAAAAACAGTATTTGAAGTAGTTGAGGTCGAACATTACATTACGCCTGTCCAACTCAGATTGCGGATAACACACCGAAAAATCGAGCTTGTCGGCAACCTTAAACTGTATGTCGGGCAAATAGGCTATCGTTCGGTGCAGTATCGCCAGCTCTTCGGAGGAGAAGACACCGCTTTGCCGCCCTTCCGCTATACGGTCGAAAAGCACAGTATCGCCCAAATCCGTCTGCAAATAACATAAATAATCGTCGGATACAGCCAAAACCCTCGGCGATGGGATACTCTGCCGTTCGAATACTTTAGAAATTTCCACAAAAGCCCTATTTTCACGAGTATCTACCCCTACGACGCCTATCACAGAGGGACTACCCGCTGCCGACAGTCTGAAATACTGTCGATTACTACCGGACTGTGCTATGGGCGATATTTCCGATGCTTCCACACCGAATAGCTTGCGGTACAGAGCGATAAGTTGTCCTCTATTGCTGTTCATTAAGAAACTGATGTAGAATGTGTTGTATTATCTCAGAATATCGGACAAAATTAATAATAAAATCTCGGAAGTAGAATGTATTATTATCCGTAGAGCCATTTGTGTAGATTCAAACAGGTAGATATGCCAATGAAATAGGGTAGTGTACAGGTGTCGCGTGTTGTGGAAAAAGAGTACTTTTGTATTCCGATTTACACTATTATTTTCAAAATGAAATCTATAAAAGAGATATACAGAATAGGCAACGGACCGTCGAGCAGCCATACGATGGGACCTAAACGTGCGGCACAGCTTTTTCTGGACAAGCATCACGATGCCGACAAGTTTGTGGTGACGTTATACGGAAGCCTTGCAGCAACAGGCAAAGGACACCTTACCGATGCCGCTATCCTCGATGTGCTCAACCCTGCGGCTACGACTACGATAGAGTGGCAGCCGAATGTCTTTCTGCCATTTCATCCGAATGCCGTCAAGTTCGAGTCGTACAACCGTGCGGGCGATGTTACCGACTCGTGGACGGTATACAGCATAGGTGGCGGTACTCTGTCTGACGGTACCAAAATAATTGGTCTCGACGAACGGAGAAATCGCAATATTTATGATAAAAACAAGATAACCGATATTTTGCACTGGTGTACGGAGACAGGCAAAACCTATTGGGAATATGTCGAGGAGTGTGAAGACAGCGATATATGGGACTACCTGAGCCACGTATGGCAGGTGATGAGCGCCGCAGTGAAGCGTGGACTCGAAAGCGAAGGAGTCCTGCCCGGTCCGCTGGCTCTGACCCGTAAGGCATCTACTTATTATATCAAAGCAAAAGGGTACAAAGACTCGTTGCAGTCGCGTGGGCTTGTATTTGCCTATGCATTAGCCGTATCGGAAGAGAATGCTGCAGGAGGCGAGATAGTAACTGCTCCTACCTGCGGTTCGTCGGGTGTGATACCGGCAGTACTGTATCACCTCCATAAGTCGCACGAATTCACCGAAAAACGTATATTGCGGTCGTTGGCGACGGCGGGTCTTTTCGGTAATACTGTCAAAGCTAATGCCTCTATTTCGGGAGCCGAAGTAGGTTGTCAGGGTGAGATAGGTGTGGCTTGTGCTATGGCGGCAACGGCTGCTTGTCAGTTGTTTGGCGGCAGTCCGGCTCAGATAGAGTACGCCGCCGAGATGGGTCTGGAGCATCACCTCGGTATGACGTGCGACCCCGTCTGCGGACTCGTGCAGATACCCTGTATCGAACGAAATGCTTATGCCGCTGCTCGTGCCCTCGATGCCAACCTTTACTCCAATTTTACGGACGGAGTGCATCGTGTGTCGTTCGACCGCGTGGTGGAGGTGATGAAAGAGACAGGACACGATATACCGTCGCTCTACAAAGAGACAGGCGAAGGAGGCTTGGCAAAAGGTCATAAGTTGATGATTTAAAAATATTTGTTAACGAAAAAATAAAACATAATATTATACAGATGAACGAAGGTGAAAAAATAATGATAGAGAAGATGATATCTATCTATTGTAGGAAGAGACACCATACGACCGACGCTTTGTGTACCGATTGTGCCAAATTGTTCGCTTACGCTTCTCGTCGTTTGGATAAATGCCATTTCGGCGAAGACAAACCCGTGTGCAAAGTTTGCCCCATACATTGCTACGAACCTGAGATGAGGCGACGTATACGGGAGGTTATGCGTTTCGCGGGTCCACGAATGATGTTGGTGTATCCCCTGTATACTATAAAACATTTTTACAAAGAACATAAACGCAAAAAGACAAAACGGTGAACGATGTTGGACGTTATTGTAAAATATATTACAGCTAACTATATAGAGGCTCTCGGCGTGTTGCTGAGTTTCTGTTATATTTTTTTCTCGGTCAGGGGCAAGATATGGCTTTGGATTTTTGGCTTTTTGTCGTCGATATGTTACCTGATAGTCTTCTATCGGAGTAAGTTTTATGCTATGGGTTCACTCCAACTATACTATGTGGCGATGAGCATATATGGCTTCTATTTTTGGATAACTAAGAGAGAGGAGGATAGCACGGAGTTTGTAAGGGTATCGAAGATGAGTAAGAGTCAGGCAGTAGTATCGTTTGCAATAGCAATGGTATGTTTCGGGGCACTTTTCTTCGTAATAAAGAACTATACCGAGTCGCCCGTTCCTTTAGGCGATTCGCTTACTGCGTCGCTTTGTATCGTCGGCACTTGGTTGCTGGCACGTAAGGTGGTAGAGAATTGGCTCTTTTTCATCGTTGCCGATACCATTTGTATCGCCCTTTTCTTCTTTCAGCAGATGTACCTTACTTCATTGCTTTTTGTCGTTTACGATATAATGGGCATAGCAGGATATTGCCGTTGGCGGCGGCAACTAAGTACTCAGTGACGTTTTTTGAGGAGGCAAAGATGATGAAACTGATTATCACCGACGACGGCTCGAATACCGTACTAATATCCTCGATAGGAGAGACTTATCACTCCACGTTCGGGGCGATACAAGAGTCGGAGCACGTATTTATAGAGTCGGGACTAAGGCTTTGCTGCAAGAAACGTCCGACTCTGCTCGAGGTAGGCTTCGGTTCGGGACTCAATGCCTATCTGACAATGATATATGCCATAAATAACGATTTGGAGGTTCATTATCACGCCGTCGAGCGTTACCCTATCGACGATGCTCTGGTGTCGGAGCTCAATTTTGTATCACGATACGGTAGAGCCGACGAGTTTGCTTCGCTGCACAGGGCAGAGTGGAACGCAGAAGTAAGAATAAACGATCGGTTTTTTATCGCGAAACACCTTGCTGATTTTACTGCGATGGACAGGCTTCCGCAGTTCGACGTGTGCTATTTCGATGCTTTTTCGCCCGACAAGCAGCCCGAAATGTGGGCTCTCGACCGCTTCGAATTGTTGTATCGGTATGCCGAAGATGCGGCGATATTGACCACATACTGCGCCAAAGGGCAGGTGCGACGCAATATGCAGCAGGCAGGATTCGTCGTCGAGCGCATACAAGGAGCTAAGGGCAAACGCGAAATGCTCAGGGCAAAGAAGACGGTTATTAAGTAAAAAGAGTAAAAAACATTTATTCAATCGGTAAAATAGATTATGAAACACGCAATAGGGATAGATCTCGGAGCCACTACCGCCAAGACGGGTATCATCACCGATACGGGCAAAATCGTCGATTATAGCCTTATGGCGAGCAATACGACCGACGACGAACATCTGTTTATAGACTCACTTTCGGACACAATAACCGCTCTTTGTCGAAAATCGAATATCGACAGAGGCAGTATCGTCGGTATCGGAGTGGGGATACCGAAGGGTAACTTCTTCGGAGGCACAGTCGAATACGCTCAGAATCTGACCTGGGGACGCGACAAGGTGATACCGTTTGCCAATCTTCTAAGTCGCTCGACAGGCATAAAATGTCTGCTTACAAACGACGCCAACGCTGCTGCTCTGGGCGAAATTCAATTCGGTGTGGCACGAGGAATGAGCAATTTCATAGAGATAACACTCGGCACGGGTGTGGGAGCGGGTGTGGTCGTCGACGGACGATTGATATACGGAGCTAACGGTATGGCCGGCGAACTCGGGCATTGTACCGTACGCCCACCCGACGGCAAGAGCCGTATCTGCACTTGCGGCAGACGCGACTGCCTCGAAACCTACTGCTCTGCTACAGGAGTAGCCTTCAGCGGCAGGCTGCAGGCACTCAATACTCATAGCCAAACAACCCTAAAACACTACAAACCGGAGGATATAACTGCCAAAATAGTCTACGAAGAAGCACTCAAAGGCGATAGCGTTTCGAGGGAAATATATAGGGAGGCGGGCAGGTTACTGGGTGAGGCTTTTGCCGAGTTTGCCGTCGTTTTCTCGCCTGAGGCTATCGTAATCTTCGGAGGAATGGCGAAGGCTAAGGATCTGTTCGTGCCGTCGCTGATAGATAGTTTCGGGCAAAATTTCACTGAGGCGTATAGGCTCGTGCCTAAAATCTTATTTTCGTCGTTGCCCGAAGCTGACGCAGCTATATTGGGGGCGGGTAGTCTGGTGCTGATTTAGGTGGCTATTGCTGAAAAAAGCGTCGTCGACGACAGACTTTTATTTAGTCTTTCTGTAGGTTTTCTCTCTGATTTTTGCGGTAGTTATACATATATCGTAACCTTTTTCTTTTAGCCCATCGATGAGTTTAGTATCACAAGTCCAAATCTTATGTCCTGTTTCAAAGTGTAGAGCGATAAAGAGATAATCATCGATGTCTATATCCTTTGCTATTCGAAAAGCTTTTTCTTTGTTTTTCGGCTCAATATCTTCCAAATTGTAGAAAGTAATATTTTTAGTTATGTTTTTTAGGATTTCGAGAGCTTTCCGTTTGGTTATGTGATTGTTTTCCATTAATATAGGTAGATGCTCTATCACTTCTTCTAAGAGATATGACGGAGCTATAAACTGAAGTCTATTCCTTTCATCCTTTAAGATGCTTGCAATTGCTCCGTTTGGCGTATAGAAACAACTGAAAATGATATTCGTATCAGAGATTACTATTATACTTTTGTTCCTTTTTAGCAATAGCCTTCTCCCAACGTTTTGTCATATTGCTATTTGCTTTTTTAGAAAGAGCCATAATTTCGTCTCGATATTTAATAGGCATTCCATACTCATCTTCCTCTAAATATTCTGTTTGAGATTTAGATAGAGATGTCTTTTCCTCTTTTATTTTTGTGATTTTTATAAAATCGAGTTTCTTTATATACTCCACGAAAGCTAATGATTGTGGCGTGTTGTCGGTGATGGTGAATGTGATAGTCATAGTAGTCTTATTTTTCTGCAAAGATATACTTTTTATATCGAAGCTGCTTTTATAAAGTCTGATTTTATGTGATTTCTATTTCATCAGTTGGTTTTTTTGTGAATATATATGCTTATTATAAAAACGATAAGGTAGTATCCACGAAAAGCACCTATCTTTTTTTCCGAAAAGTACCTATCGTTTTCACGAAAAGTACCTATCGTTTTCCCTGAAACAATATAGCGTTTTTATACAATAATATAAGTAGAGTAGGTGAGACGAAAGAAAAAATCGATTGCAAAAGACTTGCAATCGACCTATTATTAACCGTTTACCTCTTGCCAATGCTACAATCCGTAACTGTAAATGGCTTTGTAGGTCATCGCCTGATATGCGAGGCGTGCGGCAAGGAAGTTTGGTGCGACGTTCGTATTGTCGGGGCAAAGACCGACGATATCGATACCCACGACGTTGCTTCGCCTGAATATCTCTTTGAGTACACGCAGGAGAGTGAAATACCTCAGTCCGCCGGGTTCGGGCACGCTTACCGAAGGCATTACCGATGGGTCGAGCACGTTGAGGTCGAGTGTGATATAGACATTTTTGGTGATAGCGTCGTAAACTTCGTTGAGCCAGCGGCTATTGTGGTCGAAAAATATATCGCGAGCGAAAAACATCTTCGACAGGTCGCTATTGCGTTCGCCGTCGGCACCTATGGCTCTGATACCTATCTGCACAAGCGGTGCGAGCTTTTTGATGTGATACATCGCACATTCGGAGCTGTATTCGCTACCTTTGTAGTTCACTCTCATCGAATTGTGTGCTCCGAATTGCACTACCGTTATGTCGTCTGTCTTGCTGCAAGCAGCACTCGCTGCCCCTATCGATACTGTGCGATTGCCGCCCAATACAACGGGGAATTTGTCCATTTCCAATATCTCGCTTACTTTGTTTTTTACCAAGTCGCATACTTTCTCGTCGGAGTTGAGGTTAAAAAGCGGTTCCGAAGTATGTATTCCCTTCTGCCAGACCTGTCGGCGAGTCTCGGTATCGTATAGTTCCAAGTGTTGCGAAGCCTCAATTATAGCCTCAGCTCCTCTATTTGCCATCGGATTCCAGTCGTTCTGAGTGCTGTAAGGTACGGGCAAGACAAAGAATTTTGCCTCGTTGTAGTCTGTGAAAGCTCCCTTTAATGCTGCAAAGTTTTTCATAATTCATCTATTTTTTATCGATAACATCGATGAAATTTCGGTTATCTTTAGGTTTATAATTTTATTTATTAATCGATTAGGCGATATACATTTTATTCGAAAAAACAATCGGTTTTTGTCGTATTTATCGGTACTTTCGGCGTTATTTATGGTTTTCCGATTCTCTTTTCATCTTGTTTATAGCTCTCAACGCACGTTTGGTGCGGATATTGCCGATACCTTCTATTTCGGCATATTTACCACCGATTGCCTCTACCTCAGCCTTGTATCTGTCGTATAGGTACTCTCTTATGTGCGGATTCTCGCGTGAGGGGTCTTCGACCCACTCTATATCGGGCTTCATCAGCAGGTAGAGGTCTATCTTCTCTTTCTCTATTGCCGCCTGCAACCACTTGGGATACCTATCGTATACGTGTGCAAACCATACTTTTGTCGTTATAAGAAAGGTGTCCATTATTAAGAACTCCGCATCGGTGTTGTCGGTCGTTGCTCGCCTGAAATCGGCAAGTTGTCGCCGAGCGATAATCTCTACGTCGTCGTACGTATAGTGGTGTTTGAGCTCTTCTACATACGTTCGAGCGTATTCGGGTACGACTACCGACGAGAGGCGTTTGCCTAATTCGTTGCAAAGTGTGGTCTTACCCACCGATTCGGGTCCAAGTATTACTATTTTTTTCAAAGCCTTACTATTTTGGGGCAAAGTTAATGAATTTATTTCAGATACTTGTCGAAATTCTTTATCACTTCGACCCCTTTCATTACGATATTGTTCTCTTTGTTCATTATCTTGTAATAATCGCCTTGTTCGTAGAAAGTACGAGCCAGTAATGCTTTTATTTGCAGTATAATGATAGGTTTGGATATCTCTATTTGTTGATTGTCGATTTTTATATTTGCCTTCTTTGCATCTGCTACGATGCTGTCGAATATGTCGTCCGATACTACAAATCCGCTTTCGTATTGCTCGAACTTAGGGAAAAGTTTCTTTATGTTTTTGCCATTTTTCTCTGTGATATTCATTACGCTTTGGTTTAAAATACCTTTTGCCAATATTTCGCGGTGGAATACTGTGAACTTCGTCGTGTCGAGTGGGACGAAGACGTCGGGCATAATGCCACCGCCGCCGTAGACAGTCCTGCCGAGTACCAGGGTTTTGAATTTGAGCGAGTCAGGGAAATTGATGCTGTCGGCATTCTGCAACTCACCGTGTTTCTTACGTCCGACAAGTTCGTTTTGATATTTCTCTACACCGTCGCTGTAAGGTTTTTGGATATTCCGTCCGCTCGGAGTGTAATATCTTGCAATTGTCAGACGTAGCTCCGAGCCGTCGGCAAGGCTTAGCGGACGCTGTACGAGCCCCTTACCAAACGAACGCCGTCCCACGACGATGGCTCTGTCCCAATCCTGAAGAGCTCCCGATACTATCTCCGAAGCAGAAGCCGAATATTCGTCGATAAGCACTACCACATTGCCATCGAAGCTGCTGTTACTCTTCGAGTAGAAGCTCTGACGCGGATAATGTGTACCTTTGGTGTATAGTATCTCTTTATTTTTAGGCAAAAACTCATCTACAATATTGATAGCCGCGTCCATAAGCCCGCCTCCGTTGCTTTGCAGGTCTATTATTAGCGAGGTTATCCCTTTCTTTTTCAGCCCGTCGAAAGCTTTTTCGAACTCTTTTGTCGTAGTTACCGAGAAACTGCTGATATTGATATATCCGACTTTGGGAGCTATCTCGTAGGCTACTTCGACCGAGTAGAGAGGTATTTTGTCGCGAGTGATGACAAAATCTATCGGCTCTTTCACACCCCGACGAACCACCTGTACATTTACTTTAGTACCTCGTCTGCCACGCAGTTTTTTCATTATGTCGCTCGTCTGCATCTTCACTCCGGCTATGTTCACTCCGTCTACCGATATTATACGGTCGCCCATAAGTACACCCACTTTCTCTGCCGGACAGTTGCGGAGCGGATTTACCACGAGTAGAGTATCTTTCTGCATCTGAAACTGTATTCCGATACCGTCGAAACTGCCTTGTAGCGGCTCGTTGGCACGCTGTACCTCTTGGGCAGGGATATACACCGAGTGTGGGTCTAAGTTTTCGAGTATCCCGCTGATAGCGTATTCTACCAACTTGGTATCGTTTACGGTATCCACATACAACTCTTTGATGGCATACACCGTCTGGTTGAGTTTGTAGTATTGCTCCTTCGATATGGGCATCTGTGCCGACGATATACCGCACAAGAGAAGCAGCACGACAGTTATTTTCAAATATTTATTCTTCATTATCGGAATGTTTTTTATTAAACCTAAAATAACGGTAGGGGATTACAGCAATTTGATTTTTCTCGAATAATACATTATCACAGCCAATATGGCAAACAAACCGAGACTACCCACCAGCAACGCATAGCTTTCCATCTGTATCAATATGTAAACGAACAAATAAAGAAATGCCAGCAGAGCACCTACAAACAGCCCTTGTCTAACGTCTTTGAGTATGCTCGACATCTGTATGGATATCATTGCCATAGTCATCACTGCACTTATCAGATATGCCCACGCAAAACCGCAAACCTCCGACAACGAAAGCAGTAGGCTGTAGAATATCACCAAAGCCAACCCGACAAGCAGGTATTGAAGCGTATTGACGCTTTTTTTCTTTATAAGTTCGATGAAAAATACAGCTACAAACGTGAGCAGAACGATAAGTATCGCATATTTCACACTACGCATATTCTGCTGATACTGGTCGACTGCTTGGATAAATTTGACACCGAACCTCGACTGAGCCATCTTGTTGATACTCTCCGATTCGTAAGCATTGAGCACCTGCCCATAGCTGCGGTTGAGGTTGAGCACCTTCCACGAAGCAACGAAACCCGAATCGGTAACACTGCGGCTCTCGGGCAAGAAACTGCCGTCGAAACTCGGAGTAGCCCAGTCGGACTTCAGACCGACAGTAGTAGTCTTACCTATCGGAGTGAAGTACAGGCTATAAGAACCATTCATCTTGAGCGATATGGAGAAAGGCAGTTTGCCCGAGAGTTTTTGGACAGTATTATACACTGAGTCGAGCTTGGCATTGAGCCCTGCCGAAAACAGCTCTGCCTCGTCACTATAGGAATTATCGGTCATAAATCTATCAAACACACCTGTTGCCAGCGACTCTATCTGTAGTCCGGGTTCGAACTCTGTCTGCCTGCCCGAGACGTTCAATATCACTTTGTCTTTTATCCCTTTCAAGTCCGACAATCCGAGTATTACCTGCATCTTGTCGGGTTTCAGGCGCGATGTCGGGACATTGTATTTACTTATGACCGACATATCGAATTCGCCCGACAATACGGCATCCACACCATAGAGCGAAACATTGTAAATACCTCTTCGGCGTTGCTCTACGGTAGTACCCCCCTGTATATTAAGGTATTCGGGCAATACGAGCAGATAGCTTTCTGTCTCCACTCTTTTATCGCCGTCGACAATTGTCTCTGAGTATGGCAATACGAGGCACGGACCGACAATAGTCTGCTCGCTACCCCACTTGGAGGTAATATCTTCCACAGCTTTTTTACGCGTTACTTTACGCTCTGTTATAAGCGACTCAATCATATCGAGAGGAATGAGTAGAAGCAGTGTAATAAAGCCTATTACAAACATTTTTATTACGGTCGAATGCCGTTCGAAGAAGTTGCGTTTGGCAGCGTTTACTTCTCGGTTTGTGTTTTCGTTTTCGTTATAAGTATCCATTGTCTTTTTATAATTAATGAGTTAGTGATTGTATTTGCTTTGATTTGTTGAATCTCGGTATGGTAAGGAGAAGGAAAAACAGTATGGCTATCAGTTCTATTATAGCCGATGCATAAAACGTACCATTGTAGCCTACGATAGGTATCAGTAGACCGAATAGTATCATACCCAGCCCTATACCGCTATCGACACACATAAGGTAAGTGGAGTTTGCCGCACCTCGACTCTCGGGTGCAATGTACTTATTTGCCATCGCCTGAAAGGTCGGCGAGAGTACACCGAAGCCGATGCCAAGTATTATAGCCGAAGCGTTGAAACCTAATGGTGTAGCGAAAAATCCTATTATTACCAACCCTAAGAATATCGACGAAATACCGGCAGCGATTACATTACGCGGACCGAACTTATCGTACAACCAGCCCGACAATATCCTCGACAAACCAAAACCTATCGCCATCAGTATGAAAAACAAACCGCTATGAGCTTCGCCTATCTGTCTGCTATAGAGCGCAATAAACGATATGATGCCACCGTATGGTATTTGTGCAAGCATAGCATTGATAGATATAATCAATACTTTCTTTTCAAACAGATTGGATATCGACAGACGTTGAGGGACTCTTTTTACTTTATTGACCGAAAGCAACGAAGCTAATACAAAGCCTACCAGACATATACCCACAGCCGAATAGAATAGGGTATCGTAGCCGCTACTGCGGGCAATAGCAAACGCCATAAGCGGCGCTAACGCCATAGCTATATTCATCGAAATGCCGAATACACCGAGTCCCAATCCTCTTCGTTGCTCGGGGATGAAGTCGATAGCGAGCGTATATGCCGATGTGTTGATGGCACCCCAAGATAGACCATGAAGAAACCGTATCGCTACCAATAGAGCGATGCAGCCGACTAGGGCATATCCCGTAAATAGTAGCATGAAAACTAGAAACGATATGAGATATACTATGTGCCGATTGAATCCGTCGAGTATATAGCCTGCAAATGGACGTATCCCGATAGCGGCTATAGTAAAAGCAAACATCGCTATTCCTACCTGTTGTTCGTCGGAATTGAATGTATCTGCCATGAAGACAGACATCACGGGAGTCATGAAATAGAATGCAATAGCCATAAAAAAGTTGGCTATCGTCAGCAGAGTGAAGTTTTTTGACATCAATCTTTGGTGTATCATTGTCGCTAAGTCTTTTTATATAGTTGTGTGTGTTGTTAGAAAAAAAATAGTTACACGAGTCCTTTCAGGGTTTGCTCGATGGTTGCCATCTTGGCTAATGTGTCAGCCTCTTTTTTCCGCTCCATATCCACTACCTTGGCAGAGGCTGAGTTTACGAACTTCTCGTTGGCGAGCTTGCCGCGTACCGACTTCAAGAAGCCTTCGAGGTAGGCGAGTTCGTCTTCGAGCTTCTTACGCTCCTCTTCGACATTGATCATACTGCCCACAGGTACGGAATATTCGTTGTTGCCCACCATAAACGACACTGCCCCTTGCGGCTTGTCGGCGGTGCGTTCGACGGATACGTTGGCAAGCTTCCGTATCGTGTGGTCGAATGCCGAATCGTGTCGGTCATCGACGAGCAGCGTGAGCGGTTCGCGTGGTGATATGTTTTTCGAAGTACGTATGTTGCGTACGTTGGTTACTATCTCCTTCACCTTCTCGAAGAGGGCTACACGTTCGTCTGCCGACGGTCGGTGGCAATATGGCTTGTCGTAGACGGTATTCATTATGCTGTCTCCGCTCAGAAGTCTGTCGGCGTCTGCTATCTTTACATTACGCTCGGCAGCAATATCTTTCAGACCGTGCCAGAGATGTTCGGATATAAACGGCATAAAAGGGTGTAGCAGTCTCAGCAGACGTGCGAGATAATATAGGGTAGCCTCGTAGGTGTGGCGGTCGATGGGTTTGCCGTATTCGGGCTTCACTATCTCGAGATACCACGAGCAGAAATCGTCCCAGAAGAGCTTGTAAACGGTTGTTACCGCCTCCGAGAGACGATATTTCGAAAACAGGTCGGCTATCTCTAATGTCGTCTTATCGAGCAGGCAGTCGAACCACTCTATCTCTGCCTTGTTGCCGCCACCTCCTGCGGTATCGTCGGCTACCTGCCAGCCTTGTACAAGGCGGAAAGCGTTCCATATCTTGTTGCAGAAGTTACGCCCTGTCTCGCACAGAGCCTCATCGAACGGTAGGTCGTTGCCTGCGGGAGCTGTCAGCAGCAGTCCCATACGTACGCCGTCGGCACCGTACTGTGCTATCAAGTCGAGCGGATCGGGCGAATTGCCGAGCTGTTTCGACATTTTTCGTCCGAGCTTGTCGCGGACTATTCCCGTGAAGTACACATTGCCGAAACACTCCTTGCCGCGATAGTGATAACCTGCCATTATCATACGTGCCACCCAGAAGAAGATAATATCGGGAGCCGTTACCAAATCATTGGTCGGGTAGTAGTAGCTTATCTCCTTGTTGTCGGGATTGACGATACCGTCGAATACCGATATAGGCCACAGCCACGATGAGAACCACGTATCGAGGCAGTCGTCGTCTTGTCTGAGCGAGTATCCGCCTGCCATATCGGGATTGCTATCGGCGATACGGCGAGCCTCGTCTTCGGTCTCGGCAACTATGACCACCTGCTTGGCAAGGCTGCCTGCGGGCGGGTTGAGCTGTGTGGCGTAGTATGCCGGTATCTGATGTCCCCACCAGAGCTGTCGACTGATGCACCAATCTTTTATATTGGTCATCCAGTGGCGGTATGTGTTTTTGAATTTTTCGGGGTGAAACCTTATGGTATCGCTCTCGACCGCCTTCAGAGCAGGCTCAGCCAGTCCGTCCATCTTCAGCCACCACTGCATCGAAAGCTTCGGCTCGATAGGCACATCGGTACGTTCGGAGAACCCTACTTTGTTCGTATACGGCTCGATACGTTCTATCAGACCCGCCTCGGTGAGGTCTTTCTCTATCTGTCGGCGACACGCGAAACGGTCGAGACCTGCGTACATCGCTCCGTTGTCGTTGAGAGTGCCGTCGTAGTTGAAGATGTCGATACTCGGCAGATTGTACTTCTGGCCGAGCATATAGTCGTTGACGTCGTGTGCGGGGGTAACTTTGAGGCAACCCGTACCGAACTCGACATCGACGTAATCGTCTTCTATGACGGGTATCGTACGATTTACGAGCGGCACTACGACGCTTTTGCCCCTCAGGTGTGCTGTCTTCGGATTGTTCGGGTTGATACACATTGCCGTATCGCCCATTATGGTCTCGGGGCGTGTGGTGGCGACAACGGCATATTCGTCTGCCCCACCTTGCGAATGCTCCGATACAATCTTGTAACGGAGATAATAGAGCTTGCCCTGCTGCTCTTTGTATGTTACCTCCTCGTCGCTGAGGGCGGTCTGTGCTTTCGGGTCCCAATTGACCATTCGGATACCGCGATATATAAGTCCCTTTCGGTACAGGTCGCAGAATACGCGTATTACCGACTTGGAGCGTACCTCGTCCATAGTGAACGCCGTGCGGTCCCAGTCGCAGGAGCAGCCGAGTTTTTTGAGCTGTTCGAGTATTATGCCTCCGTGTCGGTGTGTCCATTCCCAAGCGTGGCGGAGGAATTCGTCGCGGCTGAGGTCGTTTTTGGCAATACCTTCCGAAGCGAGCTTAGCCACTACCTTTGCCTCTGTGGCAATACTTGCGTGGTCGGTGCCCGGCACCCAACAGGCGTTTTTGCCCTGCATACGTGCGTTGCGTACGAGTACGTCTTGTATGGTGTTGTTGAGCATGTGCCCCATATGCAGCACCCCCGTAACGTTGGGCGGGGGTATCACTATCGTGTAAGGCTGGCGGCTGTCGGGTTCGGAATGAAACATTTTGCCGTCGAGCCAATATCGATACCACTTCTCTTCTATCTCCGAAGGGTTGTATTTGGTTGATAATTCCATCTTGATAATATGCTTTTTGTACAGTAATAAATCCACTAAAACAGGGTGCAAAATTACTGATTTATTTTTGATATATCTATTGTTCAGACTGTCACGATATTAGTCGTGATATTGTTTGTAAAATATTTTATATGACCAGATTATTGTTTTTCATCATCATACTCTCTTAGCATCGAATTTACTTTACCGATAGCATCACTCATCGGTGTATCTTGCTCAAACACAGGTATTATGCTACGGATTTTTTTGTAAAACACATTAGTTTGCTTCGATAACTTTTCGCTTATTCTCAGGTAATCGACAGCCTGTGCCAGAGCGATAGCCTGTATCGATAGTACCTGAAACGAATTGTCTATTATACGTTTGGCTATTATAGCCGCATTTGTACCCATCGAGACTATATCCTGATTGTCGTTGTTGTTTGGAATAGAGTGTACATACATCGGATTCGACAGTGTCTGGCACTCGGCGGTAGTAGATGTTGCCGTAAACTGTGCCGCCTGCATACCATAGTTGAGCCCCAAGACACCGAGATTGACAAACGGCGGAAGTATGTTGTTTAGTCTATTGTGGCATAGGTAATTGAGTTGGCGTTCGATAAGCATTGTTAGTTTTGTGATGCCTATTTTGAGTTTATCCATCTCGAAGGCAACATAGTCGCCGTGAAAATTACCCCCGTGATAGACATTATTGCTTTCGTAGTCTATTATAGGGTTGTCCGATACGGAGTTAAGTTCGTCTACCAAAACTTTTTCGGCGTTAAGTACTTCGTCCGAAATAGCACCCAAAATCTGTGGGACACAGCGTAGTGAGTAGTATTCTTGTACTTTAGTCTGTATTATGCTATCGGTTATCTCTTTGCTATAAAAATATTCGTTTCGTTTCCTGATACATTTGCTGTCGTGTAGTATTTCTCTCATTTTTAGAGCAATATATCTTTGCCCTTTGTGGAGTTTTGCATTATTTAGTTCTACGGATAGATGGTCGTCGAATGCAGATACTATCTCGTTGATAAGGCACGACATAAGTATAGACATCTCTATCAGTTTTTTCGAGTTTATCACATTGATAAGCCCCAAGGCAGTCATAACCGACGTACCGTTTGCCAGAGCTAAGCCCTCACGGATATGAATATCAAGCGGTTTTATATGTAACCTCTCGAGCACTTCTTTGGTATTATATCGACTGTTTTCGTAGAATACTTCGCCTTCACCTATCAGACACAGAGCCAAATGCGACAACTGAACCAAGTCGCCCGATGCTCCCACACTGCCATGCTCGTAGATGATAGGTGTAATGCCATGATTTATAAATTTCTGTAGTATTTCTATCACATCCGTGTGTACTCCGGAATATCCTTGTACGAATGTATTGAGACGCACCGTCATAACGCCCCTCACCTCTTTTGGCGAAAGGATATCGCCAGTTCCGGTACAGTGCGAACGTATTAGATTGATTTGTACTTGTTTGAGGTTGTTTTGGTCGATACGATATTGAGCCATAGGACCGAATCCGGTATTTATACCATATATCAATTTCTTATCGGCGAAATCATTTAGAAATTCGTAACTGCGTCTTACTCTTTGCATTTTTTCGGGAGGTATATCGATATTTCGATTCCCGAAAACAATAGAACTAAACTCATTTAAATCCATATAAAATCGAGATTGTGAATGTTTTTTTGCGACTACAAAATTAATAATAATCCTCGTCGACCGAGCACCTATATTCGACAAAATCTATTGATTTATAGTATATATTTATAATACTAATATTACCTTTGCCTCAAAATAAGGATATAAAAAACATACAAACATAATAAATAATAAGAAGTTATGGCAAAAACACATTTTAAAGGTACGGAGGTACATACCAATGGTAACCTGCCGATTGTGGGTAGCATTGCACCCGATTTTACTCTGGTAAGGGGTAATCTTAGCGATTGTTTTCTCAGTGAGTTTCGTGGAAAAAAGGTGATAATGAATATTTTCCCGAGTATCGATACGGGAGTCTGTGCTACGTCGGTACGTCGGTTCAACAAAGAGGCAGCAGCTCTAAAAGATACTGTAGTACTCTGCATATCAAAGGACTTGCCTTTTGCTCAAGGACGGTTTTGCGGAGCGGAAGGAATCGATAATGTCGTTACTCTATCCGATTTCAGAAGCAACGATTTTGCCGAAAAGTATGGAGTCTTGCTCGTCGACGGTGCATTGAAAGGACTCTTTGCTCGTTCGGTGGTGGTAATAGACGAAAATGGTAAAGTCGTTTATAATCAGCTTGTAAACGAAATAACCGAAGAACCCGACTATCAGGCAGCTCTAAAAGCAATCGTATAAATTGGCAGCAAGATACAAAACAAATTAAGAGACAGTCTTTTATACGACTGTCTCTTAGTTTATTTATACGGATATAATGTGTTTTTTACATCACATCCAATCACTTACGACATACAACTGCAGAAAAGGTTTCTGTCGCCGAATGCGTTGTCGATACGTGCCACCTTTATCCAGAACTTATTGTCTCTGACCCATTCGAGCGGGAAGGCTGCCTTCTCTCGTGAATACGGGTGATTCCATTCGTCGGCAACGACCACATAGTCGGGGTGCGGAGCATTGACGAGTACATTGTCTTTGGCATCTGCCTTGCCAGCCTCTACCTCTTCTATTTCGGCTCTGATAACGAGCAGGGTATCGACAAATCTATCGAGTTCTGCAAGCGATTCGCTCTCGGTAGGCTCTACCATCAATGTTCCGTGGACAGGGAACGAGAGTGTAGGTGCGTGGAAACCGAAGTCCATAAGACGTTTTGCCACGTCGCTTTCGGTGATACCCGATTTCTTGAACTGATGGCAGTCGAGTATCATCTCGTGTCCCACTCTGCCCGTTGCTCCGGTATAGACGATACCGTAAGCCGCTTCGAGCTTCTTACAGAGATAGTTGGCACTGAGGATAGCACATTCGGTAGCAAGCTTCAGACCGTCGGAGCCCATCATACGGATATAGCCGTAGGTGATAGGCAATATACCTGCACTACCCCAAGGCGAAGATGCTACTGCCGTTACCTGTCTGCCGTCGGCTTCGAAACGATGGCGGGGCAGATAATCGACCAGATGTTTGGCGACACCGACGGGACCCACACCGGGACCGCCGCCTCCGTGAGGCGAAGCAAAGGTTTTGTGCAGGTTGAGGTGGCATACATCGGCTCCGATGAATCCGGGTGAGGTAAGCCCAACCTGTGCATTCATATTGGCTCCGTCCATATATACCTGTCCGCCGTTCTTGTGTATGATGTCGACTATATCCAATATATCTTGTTCGAAAATACCGTGCGTCGAAGGATATGTTATCATCAGTGCGGCTAAGTTTTCGCGGTGTTGTTCGGCTTTTGCCCTGAGGTCGGCAACGTCTACATTGCCTTTTTCGTCGGAAGCTACCACCACCACGTCGAAGCCTGCCTGAATAGCACTCGCAGGATTGGTACCGTGTGCCGAGGCGGGTATAAGTACTATATTTCTATTGCCCTGACCCTGTGCCTGCTGATAATGGCGAATTGTCATCAACCCCGTATATTCGCCTGCGGCTCCCGAATTAGGCATAAGCGATATACCTGCAAAACCGGTGATTTCCGCCAAGTATTCTTCGAGATTTTTGATAACCGTACGGTAACCTTCTGCCTGCCAAGCAGGAGCAAATGGGTGTATGGAACCAAATTCCGACCAGCTCAGCGGTAACATTTCGGCAGCGGCATTGAGTTTCATAGTACAGCTGCCGAGCGAAATCATAGAGTGAGCCAACGAAATATCGCGGCGTTCGAGCGCCTTCATATAACGCATCATCTCGGTTTCGGAGTGATATTTTTCGAAAATCTCGTGTCGAAGCGGGCTCTGCTTTCTAAGCAACGATTCGGGGATAGAGATACCTTTTATCTCACTCACTTCGGGTAGCTCTTTGCCTGCCAGTTTGGCAAAAACACCTATCATAACGGCAAGTCCCTCCATCGACGATGTCTCATCGACCGAGATGCCTACTATATTTTTTTCTTCGAAATAACGAATATTTATCCAGTTTTCTTCGAGCTCTTTGCGGAGTTTTTCTCTGTCTACTCCTGAGGCAAGTTCTATCTTCAGAGTATCGAAGAATGTATCGTTCAGCTGTTTGTAGCCGAGTTTTTGGAGTTCGTTAGCCAAGAAGCACGCTTTGACGTGTATCTCCATCGAAATATTCTGCAAGCCTTCGTTGCCGTGATACAGGGCATAGAAGCCTGCCATAGTAGCCAATAGCGCCTGAGCGGTACAGATATTGGAAGTCGCCTTCTCGCGTTTGATATGCTGTTCGCGTGTTTGCAGGGCGAGACGTAGTGCGGTCTTGCCGTTGGCGTCTTTGGATATACCTACGATACGTCCGGGTATATTACGCTTAAACTCCTCTTTGCAAGACATATATGCAGCCGAAGGACCGCCATAGAACATAGGCACACCGAAACGCTGTGTAGAACCGAAAACTATATCGGCTCCCCATTCGCCCGGAGGTGTGAGCACCACAAGGCTCATAATATCGGCAGCAACGGCTGTCTTAGCTCCCACTTCGGTACATTTTTTTACAAAATCGGCGTAATCTTCTATTAGTCCGTCGCCATTGGGGTATTGCAGAATGGCTCCAAATATTTTTGTAGAGAAATCGAACGCCTTCCAATCGCCGACCAAAACCTTAATACCTTGTGGTACAGAGCGTGTATTGAGTACGTCCATTGTCTGCGGGAATATGTTCTCGTCTACAAAGATGGTATCGATACCATCTTTGACCTGTTCTTTCGACCGTAAGCCGAACATCATCGTCATAGCCTCGGCAGCAGCCGTGCCCTCATCGAGCAGCGAGCAGTTGGTCAGAGGCAGTGCCGTGAGGTCGCATACCATAGTCTGGAAGTTGAGCAACGCCTCGAGCCTACCCTGCGATATCTCTGCCTGATACGGAGTGTACGAGGTGTACCACACGGGATTTTCGAAAATATTGCGGAGAATGACTGCCGGTGTAGCCGTGCCGTAATATCCAAGCCCGATATAGTTGTCGAAGATAAGATTTTTCGACGCAAGGTCTTTGATATGAGACAGATACTCATATTCCGTCATTGCTTCGGGCAGATTGAGAGGTTTTTTTAGTCTTATCTTCTCAGGAACAACCTGATTGATAAGTTCATCGATAGAGCTTACTCCTACCGCTTGCAGCATCTTAGGCAAATCGTTTTCGGATATGCCGATATGCCTTTTTGAAAACTCGTTGAAATTCATATTATAAAAATGATATTTTGACTTTTATTTAATTATAAAATTTGGCACAAAGGTACGAAATAATTACCGAATTACCACAAAATCAGTTGTGCTAATTTCGGTCTTTGTATACGAAAAAAGCCTCACGTAGAGGCTTTTTGTTGTCGAATTTCGTTTTTTCAGACTTTAATCTCTACCGATACACCGCTTGGCAGTTCGAGTTTCATCAGTGCGTCTACTACTTGCGATGTAGACGAATAGATGTCGATAAGTCGCTTATAAGAAGAGAGTTCAAACTGTTCTCTCGATTTTTTGTTTACAAACGTCGAACGGTTTACTGTAAAAATTCTCTTGTGTGTGGGCAAAGGAATAGGTCCGCTTACCGCTGCACCTGTGGCTTTTGCCGTTTTCACGATTTTTTCTGCCGACTTATCTACCAAGTTGTAGTCGTACGATTTGAGTTTAATTCTGATTTTTTGTTGACTCATAAAATTATTATCATTAAAAAATTACTACTAATATGCTGAGGTTAAGAGTCATTCGCTAACCTCAACAAATAAAACATTTGTGTCGCAAAGGTAATATATTTTTTTGAGTTACAAATTACTTTTCCGATACGCATAGCAATTTATTATATATGAAGAAACAAAATTTATTGCTAACTTTGCTCGCACTTTCTATTGATTTGTATTGATAATTAAATAGATAAACAAAAAATGCTTATTTCCAAAATATTAGAAAATGTTTCTGCTAAGAAAAGTTACAGTAAAGATATAGAAATCAATAATATATCCGACGATTCGCGTAAAATAGGCAAGGGCGATATGTTTGTTGCCGTATGCGGTGCTCTGGCAGACGGACACGCTTTTGTAGAAACCGCTATCAACAATGGAGCTGTAGCCGTAGTGGTGAACCGTTCGAGTGATGTGCTTTGTTTGGCTAAATATCGCGATATACAGGTAATTGAGGTCGAAGACACTGCAAAAGCTCTCGGCGAGATAGCTGCCAATTTCTATGGTCGTCCGTCGGAGAGTCTCAACCTTGTGGGCATTACGGGCACTAATGGTAAAACTACCACAGCTACACTGCTTTACAAACTATTCTTGGGAATGGGCTTCGGTGCGGGATTAATCTCCACTATCAAAAACTATATCTGCCTCGAAGAGCGTGATACTATCAATACTACTCCTAACGTATTGGAGACCAATAGACTGCTTGCCGATATGGTACGTGCAGGCTGCGACTACTGCTTTATGGAAGTATCGTCGCACGCCACTGTACAACAGCGTATTGCAGGTCTGACATTCCGCGGTGCCGTATTCACCAACTTGACGCAAGACCATCTTGATTATCACAAAACTATGGATAATTACCGCGATGCCAAGAAATTATTCTTCGACCACTTACCACAGACCGCTTTCGCTCTGACGAACGCAGACGACCGCAATGGCAATTTTATGCTACAAAACACCAAAGCTCAGCGATATACCTATTCCACTCGTTCGTTGGCAGACTTCAAGACTAAGATAATCGAAAATACATTCGAAGGGATGACTTTACAGATGGAGACCAATGTAACCGACAAAGGCAAAGAACGTTACGAGGTATCGACTCCTTTTGTAGGTTCGTTCAATGCACAGAATCTGACTGCCGTTTTCGGAGCGGCAGCCCTCTTGTGCCAAGGTAAAGGCATCGACAACCAAACGATTCTGACCAAACTCAGCGAACTATCGCCCGTATCGGGTAGGTTCGAGGTAATTCGTATGGCGGGCATATCGGCAATAGTAGATTATGCACATACGCCCGATGCCCTAAAAAACGTATTGTCTACCATCAACGATGTAAAAAGCCCCTACAGCAAAGTCGTAACCGTCATCGGCTGCGGCGGCGACCGCGACAAAACGAAGCGTCCGATAATGGCACAGGAGGCTGCCGCTCAATCGGATACATTGGTGTTGACATCGGACAATCCACGTACGGAAGACCCTCAGAGTATTCTCGACGATATGATTAAAGGGTTGAGCAAAGACAGGCTCGAAGACACGATAGTGATTGTCGACCGCCGCCAGGCAATAAAAACCGCCTGCAAACTGGCAAAAAGCGGTGATATAGTGCTCGTTGCAGGTAAAGGACACGAAAACTACCAGATTGTCGGCAAAGAAAAGCACCACTTCGACGACAAAGAGGAGGTAATAGCCTCGCTAAGCAGTAAGAAATAAATTATTTTATTTTGTACGGCCAAACATTTTATTTGTGTTGTGCACGATTGAAAAAAAAAGTATACATTTGCAGGTAAATTATTAAGTAAGAGACAAACTATGTTTAGACAATATAAAGCACATCCATGGCACGGAGTAAGTATAGGCAATCTGTATCCTGAAATCGTTACCGCTTTTGTAGAGATAGTACCCACAGATACAGTTAAATATGAAGTAGATAAAGACAGTGGTTACTTATCGATAGACCGTCCGCAAAAATATTCTAATGTAATACCTGCTTTATATGGCTTTTTGCCGCAGACATACTCGGGGCAGCAGGTAGCTGAGTTATGTAATAAGGCACTTGAACGTACTGATATAGTGGGAGATGGTGACCCTATCGATATTTGTATCCTCACCGAAAAAGATATAGTACACGGCGATTTACTTGTAAAGTGCCGTCCGATAGGAGGTTTTCGTCTTCTCGACAACGATGAGGCTGACGATAAACTAATTGCCGTAATGCGAGATGATGCCATATATGGTAAATATCATAGAATACAAGATATTCCTTCACAGATAATCGAGAGGCTCAAACACTACTTCACTACCTACAAAGATATACCCGGTAGCGACAAACGCCGTACTTATCTGGCTGATATATATGATGTTGAGGAGGCTCATGATGTTATACGTCGGGCTATAAACGACTACAAAGAGAATTTCTGGATGATACGATAGCCTGGGAGATACATCGCCTATCTGTTTTCGAGACGTCTTATCTCTTTAGTGAGTTTTTTTACAATATTTTTCAGATGCTTGAGCGTCTGCTCATACTCTGTGATTGAGGTAACTAATGAAGTTGCTTCGGCGGAATCTTTTTGTAAAACAAATCTCTTACGCTCTGCCATCAGGCGTTTTTCGGTGATATTTATTGAGTCTTGTACCTGTTCCAAACGGTGAAATACATTGAGTGCGGTACTATCTTGGAAATCATTGTAATCTCTGTAAACTATACTATCCTTTACGAGGAAATTGAATTTAGCTTTGCCGCTTTTGTCTCTATCTGATAATTGTTTATCTTTTCCTGAATTGTAATGCTTTGATTTTTTGAAAGATATTTGTAGCGCTGCCTTACGAATCGAATCCCTGTCTTTATTTTTATCGTCTGCTTCGAATCTATTGTATTTGAATGTGTATACAGCTACTTTGCCGATAGGTAGATATCTGTCCGACGCAAAATAACCTATCCCTTGGCGTTCGTCGACTACAAGAAGATAATCGTTTGCAGGCGAATTGAATGGCATACCTATATTACGTGGCTTCAGAAATACTCCTTCGGGGTTGGTGCTCGATACGAAAATATCGTAACCTCCCAAATTGTCGTGTATAGTGTTGGATGCGAAATATATAGTGACTCCATCGGGTAGCATGAAAGGGAAGTTTTCGTCGTAAGGAGTATTGATATCGCCCTTAAGAGCGGTAGCATCGCTCCAGCCCGAAAGATATCTGTTGCTGCGATATAGGTCGAGACCTGTATGTATGTTTTTGTTTGTCAGTATCTTCATGTCCTTTTTGCCCGATATAAATTCAATCGTCGGTATCGAGTCGCTGCCGTCGGAGTCTGTCGTAGTAATATATCCCGTATTTGAATTTTGCCGATAGGCTGCCAGAAGCTTACTCTTGTCTAATATTACGCTGTCTATGAATACGATATCGTTAGGATTGTATCTGTTGAGCAATCGCTCTCCTGTTTTGGCTCTCGCCAGTAGAAGATTGGCCTCTTGTTTCGCTTCGGAAGATACATTTTTGTCTTCTACCATACTTTCAAGTAGTTGTATGGCAGCAGTAAACCGATATGTATGGAAATATGCCTTTGCAAGCAACAATTTTGAATCGTTATTTGGTGTGTATGCTATTTTTGTGGTTTTAAAGTTCTTGTTTATCACTACTTTGAGATGTGGTATTGCCTCTTCGTATCTTCTACTTCGACACAATGCAATCCCCGCAAAATAGTTAGCTTCGGCGTCGGTGGGTTTCTTCTTCAAAATACTTGTGAATACGGCTAACGACTCCTTTGTCTTATCTGAGTTTAGGAGCTCTATGCCTTTCGATATAGTAGTCTGTGCAGTAATGTCGACTATCGATGTGGCTATTATACAGATGATTAGCGATATTCTTTTCATTGGTAAAAATATCAAAACTCCAATTGCAAACCGTCTTCTGCCAAAACAGTATTTTCGAAGATACTCTTAGCCTCTTTCAGAAAAGGTTTTTTATCTCGATATCGTGCCGAGAAATGCCCTAATATCAGTTGCTTCACATTTGCTTTTCGGGCTATCTGAGCCGCTTGTAAAGCGGTGGAGTGTAGTGTCTCTTTTGCTCTCTGTCTGTCGTCGTCGACGAATGTCGATTCGTGAAACAATATATCTGCCTCAGCTATTTGATCTATAATCTTTTCGGTATACAGCGTGTCGGATATGTAGGCGTATTTTCTTATCGGATCGGCCGGAGTGGTGAGGCGTTCGTTCGATACGATAAATCCTTCTTTATCAACAAAATATGCGCCTTGCTTGATGGCTTTTAGGTCTTTTATAGGAATGTCGAATGCCTCTATCATAGATTTTATCAGATGGCGTTCGCCTTGCTGCTCTTCGAACAGAAAGCCACACGTCGGAACACGGTGTTTGAGTGGAATAGTCGATACTTTCAGTCCTTTATCTTCGTATATTACTGCTTTCTGATTGGGATTTATATCGTGAAATACCACGTTAAACGAGTCGTCGTCGGAGAAGTATTTTAGCATTGGTGATATTATCTCTTTCAGGTCTTTATAGGCATATATATTAAGGTCGGTCTTTCTTCCGAGCATGGCAAGTGTGGAAATAAGCCCCATAAGACCTATACAATGGTCTGAGTGTAAGTGAGATATGAAGATGTTATCGAGGCGCGACAGATTTACTTTATACTGATTTAGCTTTATTTGAGCACCTTCGCCACAGTCGATCATATAGCGTCTGCCTCGCAGTTCAAATACTTGCGAGGCATGAAAATTGTTTTTCGTGGGTAGAGCCGAACCACTACCCAATATTGTCAGTTTTATGTTTTCCAAAACAATATTGCTGGTATATTTTCCTCACCGGTGAGGCTTATTTTTTTTGTACCAAAACCCACGCATCTGCGAATTTATCAGATATTTCCGATATCTTGGCTTTAGCTTCGTTGTATGTCTTATACGATATTAGTATTACGCGAAACATACCTTTTTCGTTGATTACAATTATGGGATTGTATTGGTCGGACTGTTCGTTTTTGAGTTTTATGGCATTTTGCTTTTGTGTGAAACTACCGATTACTACGTTGTAGGTGCTGAGCCTGTCTTCGTCGTTGGCTTCGTCGGCTTTGAATGTCTCTTCGCGTAAGGCTTGTTTTACACCGTCTTGAGTTGGGGCTTCTACTACTTTGTATGCACCCGGAGCACGTTTCACTTTGCATGAAGTAGCCGAAAGTGCTGCAATACAAACGATAAATAATGCTATTATGTGTCTGTTCATAAGTTTTTTATTATTCATTGACTATGATATTATTGTTTTATAATCAATTGGTTAGTAGTTGGAAAAAACTGAAATGTATCCGATAACAATTTCTACAATGCAAAGATACATATTTTTTCCGTGAGAGACTATTTTTTTCTCTAAGTATAAATTATAGATTAAATTATTTTGTTTATATTTGCATATCCGATTTTTTAGGTTGGGACATACTGTAAATGTAGGGTATTCATCATAAAACACATATAATTTTGTATTATGGCTAATTTATTTTTAAAGAAGATTTTTGGTGTTCTACAAAGTACACAAAAGGTAGAGGCAAGAGACAATCAGTTGCTTACAGATCTTATTCACTACAAAAGATTTGAGGGATCGGAAGAGTATGCTGAATACAAGCGGCTGTTTGGTTTGGTAAATTCTCCTGAATTTAAGGAGAGACGTAAAAACAGAAAAAAACAGACTGCCGAGCAGTTGGTAGCAGATGACGATTTAGAGGCTCAGTTGAGACATATCGCTGAATCTGAGGATGGTAAATTTTTTCTTTCGACCAATCCTCGAAAGTTCAGACGTATTGAGAATCTTGTTGTTTACAAAAAAGATAACTTTGAGTATAAAAATTTAGATGATAGTCTTTGGAAAGCAGGGTTTTACTATACCAATCCAAAGTTACTTGCCGTTCATTCTTTATCGAATGAGTTACAGGCGAATATGGGAGGAAAGAATGTAGTTTTTAACCATGGTTTGTCTATTCTTACCAAGAAAGCTCAGGTGCGTGCTACTGCTTGGGGGCCTAAAAGAGGGTTTGAAGAGAGAGAATTCCAGTATACCTCCGATGTTGTAAACGGATGTGGTTTAGTAACAGAAGAATACTGCGGTATAAGAATAAAAATGCGTTGCTCGGGAAAAGTTAATCATGCTTTTTGGCTTTCGTCGGGCGAAAAAATACCACAGATAAATGTCGCTCTGATAAAAGGTAAAACTATCGAAATGGGCGTATACGATGCTCGTGGCGATTATTACTATACCAGAGTCAAAGGGTTGAATCCCAGCAAATATTATATATACTCCATATATCAGAAAGATGGCAAACTTATATGGAAAATCAATAATATAACCGTATTTAAGACAAAGAATATTATTGCAGGTCGTAGATTTTTCCCTTGCCTTAGCTCTTTCATTCCCGATACACAGAAAAATCCGTCGGAAGGAAGGTTCGATGTAGAATGGATAGAAGTATATAGATAAGTATATTACGTCCGAAAAGAATGAAGTTGCTTGTATCTCTTGGTAGTAATATTGGGGATAAACAGCAAAATATAGAAAGGGCTATTGCTCTTATCGATGAAAGAATAGGCTCAGTAGTAAAAAAATCAAGTTTTTACTATACTGAGCCTGTTGGTTTTATGTCGGAAAACTATTTTATTAATGCGGCGATAGAGATAAAAACCTATCTACCTATTTACCGAATACTGAAAATAACACAAAAAATAGAGCGTCTGATGGGGCGTACTCAAAAATCGTCTAAAGGAGTATATCACGATAGAATAATTGATATAGACATACTTACGTATGGTAACAAGAAAATACATTCTTCACGCCTTACGGTTCCTCACCCACGTATGTACGAACGAGATTTCGTGATGCAGCCTCTTAGAGAGATAACAAATATAAAATGATAAAAGCCCTGATGAAATAGGGCTTTTAGTTTTGTGATCCGGAAGGGATTCGAACCCCTGACCCACAGCTTAGAAGGCTGTTGCTCTATCCAGCTGAGCTACCGGACCTCAAAGAATATCTTACTATCAAACAATCTAATCGTGCAAAAGTAATACTTTTCTTGAATTCATGCAAGTATATTTTCTAATTTATTGCGATATAGAGGTTATAATAAGAAATATAATACCATTTATTTAGTTGATAACAAGTATTTTTACTACTCCGTGTTTTGAATTGTCTTTTGTATTGCAGATAGCTAAATATACTCCCGAAGCTACACGTTTGCCGTCGATTCCTTTTGCGTTCCATACTGCCATACCTCCTCGAGCAAATGTTTCGAATACCAAATTGCCTGCCGCATCGGTAATTTTTACAACGCTATTTTCTGCGAGTCCTTTTATAGCGACATCGCCGTGATAATCGGGGCGAACGGGATTTGGAAATGCGTGTATCGAATCGAACGACCGACTGGCTGCGACAGCCTCACCTTGGTACGATATGAGACCGTTGTTTGTACCAAAATACACCTCGCCTGTAATATTATTGACCGCTATAGTACGCACAAAATCACTTAGTAATGGTGAGTTGGCTGTGGTAAAGTGTAATATGGTCTCGGTGCCGTCTTCGTTCATCAGATAGACTCCCGAATTTTGAGTTGCTATCCACTTATTGTTGTTGCCGTCTATGGCTATGTCCAATACTGTTTCATTACCAAGTAGATAATCCGCTCCATTATTGTTGCTTCGTGGTATTTTTATACGTTGGCAGCGATAGTTTGGTTTGAATACATTGTGTGGCGTGGGCATTATAAAAGGCCCTGATGTAGAACCTATCCATAGCGAACCTGTTATAGGGTCTTGTACACCACACATCAAGTGATTGGGAGCGAATATTTTACCGTCTTGGTCTATGAACTGCGATGTAGAGAAAATTTCGTCGTCGGAGCTATTGTTTAATGTGCCATTGTCGTTTACGGCTACGAATTTGGTGTTTCCACGTGCCACTACAAGATATTTGATATTCTCTTTCTGTGAGTCTACCAAAAGGTCTGAGGGTGTCCATACGTCGCTCGACGATGTTATAGGCAGAGGATAAATGTCGTATTGCTCGTTGTTTATATTGTTGTCGGCATATTTTATAAAAGATGGTGTTTCGGGGTTCGATAACCACAGTCGTCGTTTTTTATCGAAACAAACGTTGCCTATCCGATAGTCGTACAATGTTCCCGTGTTGTCGGCTCTGTACCGCTTATGAGGCATATTCTGTCTGAATTCAAAGAGCCCTGTCCCCCAAGATGCAATGAAAAAATGATTGTTGTCTTTGGGGTCTATCGTGATATCTATAAAGTCGCGAACGAGCGATTGGAAACGGAATTCTAAGTATGAGGTCGACAGATTGTTCCATACATTGTTTTCGTATATTGTAAGGCTTCCGCCTTTATTGTTTGGAGTATCCCATCTGCCTCCCGGTACGATAAATACTTTATTTCCAATTATTTTGATGCGCCATATATCGTTTACTATAGGTCCGTCGGGTTTATAATATATTTGGTCTGATAAGTCTGATACCGATATTCCTAATATCCCTTTTTTGTATGAGGCTACCCATATTTTTTTGCTTTTGGGGTCGTATTCAGCCATTTGCGGCTGGAAGTCAAAATCTATTTTGCGGTCGTACAGTATAGATTTTTCTTTTATCACGATCAGATGGTCGTTACTTGGATAGATGTCTATTATGTCGCTATACAGACCTTCTGTCCACGTATTGTTGGAGTAAATACTCACTTTGCCCGACGACTGCAATAGGTACAACTTCGATTGATGATTCAATATCTTTTTATTGTCTCCTATCGGCTTGTTTGTGATAGTATCCCAGTTTGCTAAGTTGGCAAGATTTACGCCTCTTACTGGGGCTTTGTATATTTTATCCTTAGTAGCTACGAAAAAGCTATCACCTATGGCTTCTATAGATAAGGTATTGATATAAATGCCATTATTGTTTCTGAAATAATATGTATCATTTATTTCGTAGGCATCGATATCTACTTTGATGATACCCAGAGGCATAGCAAGATACAGATACTTGTCGAAATATAGACAGTCGTTTATTACTTTATCGACTGTAATATTCTTATTATAAACATCGGGAATATTGACTATATCGCCATTTTCGTACATTAGGTCGATATTACCGTTTTTGTAACCTATCACAAGTATCTTTTTTTCGGCAATATATGATATGTGATGTATGTTGTTGTCAGATAGTCCTGTAATCTTCGAATAAGTCTCTATCAGATTGTCCAATTTATCGACGGAATATAGCGAACCGCTGCTCAGAGCGAATACTTTATCGTTGGTTACAGCGATATGTGTAGTAGCATTGTATGAAAAGTGTGTCCGCCATTGTCCTATGCCTACTCCCATCTGAGCCGATAAACCGACCGAGACGACAAGCGACAGCACGGTCGATAAGAGTTTGTGACAATTTATTTCTTTCATTTTCATACAACAATCAATCATTTAAAACTCTGAGCATCGAACAATCTCTTATAATGCCCATCGAGACCGAGCAGTTCTTCGTGAGTGCCGCGTTCTACTATCTCGCCGTCGTTGAGCACACATATAAGGTCGGCATTCTGTATGGTACTCAGGCGGTGTGCTACTACTATCGAGGTACGGTTTTTCATCAGACTGTCGAGGGCACTCTGCACAAGCCGCTCAGACTGTGTATCGAGAGCCGACGTAGCTTCGTCGAGTATCATTATAGGAGGGTTTTTCAGCACGGCACGGGCGATACAGACTCTCTGCCGCTGCCCTCCCGACAGACGACCGCCTCGGTCGCCGATATTTGTCTGGTATCCGTGCTCGGTAGCCATTATGAAGTCGTGAGCATTAGCAATACGGGCTGCCTCCTCTATCTGTTCACGAGTGGCATTCTCTACACCGAATGTTATATTGTTTTCGAACGTATCGTTGAAAAGTATCGCCTCCTGATTGACATTGCCCATAAGAGAGCGTAAGTCGAAGACATTCAGAGTTTTTATATTCTTGCCGTCTATCAGTATATCGCCTTTGGTAACATCGTAGAAGCGAGGTATAAGGTCGACAAATGTCGATTTGCCCGAACCCGAATGTCCTACCAGAGCGACAGTCTGTCCTTTCTTGATAGTCAGGTTGATATCACGCAATACCCACGCCTCGCCATAACGAAACCATACGTGACGAAACTCTATGTCGGAGTCGAACGTCTTTATCGGTATATCGCCCTCGGTAGTAATGGTATTGACAGTATTAAGAACGTCGTCGACCCGCTCCAGAGAGGCAACTCCCTTCTGAACGCTGTAGGATGCTTTCGACAAATCTTTGAACGGCGGTACAAGGCTGTAAAACACTATCAGATAGTAGATAAACGCAGGTGCATTGAGCGAACTCGATTTGTCGAGAATCAACATACCGCCATAGAGTAGTAATACGCAGATAACAATAGTACCCAGAAACTCGCTCAAAGGGTGTGCCAGCAGATGACGACGATTGATTCTGCCGAAGGTGGTGCGTATCTGGTCGTTGATTTTGGCAAACCTGCCTATGAGCTTATTTTCGGCATTGAAAGCCTTCACAATACGTATGCCTCCGAGCGTCTCCTCTATCTGCGATAGCATCAGGCCCATCTGTTGCTGACCCGTGAGTGAGTTTTTTCTCAGGTTACGCCCAAGATTACCTATGAGCCAACCGCTTATAGGTAGTAGAATGATAACGAAGAGTGTGAGTTTCCAACTGATAGTAAACAGTACAAACACATATACCAATATCAGCAGAGGATTCTTAAATATTATCTCGAGCGAACTCATTATAGAGCTCTCTATTTCATTGACATCGCCCATCATACGGCTCATTATGTCGCCTTTGCGTTCTTCGTTGAAGTAACCTATGGGCAGTTCTGTTATTTTGCGGTATATTTTGTTTCGTATATCGCGTTGCACGCCCGTTCTGACAGGGACAAGCATAGAACCCGCAAGAAACTCGGAACCCGTCTTCAGCAACGTCATAGACACCAAAAAGCCTGCAAGCATACACAAAGCCACAAACTCGCCATTGACGGCAATAAGATTCTCGACATAATGCATAGCATTGTTTTTCAGCGAATAGACAATACTATCGACAGACGACCAGTCCCAACCTACAAAAGAGTGACTCTCTACATTTACTTTGAATATTATCTGTAAGATAGGTATAATGGCAGCAAAAGAGAAGAGATTGAATATGGTACTTAGGAAGTTAAAAATAAACGTAAGCACTACATACCGTTTATATGATGGAATGAAACGTTTGAGAAGTACAAATAAATTTTTCATCTAAAAAAACGATAGTCTGTGTTTTTTTGATATTAGTAGCTTTTAGTTTATTAGTTACCCACTTCAGATAAGAATTTTATTCGGAGTAGTCGCACTTCTTCTCGAGTGTATTCGTTCTCTCCGAGGTGATTGAGGGCAGCATCAATATCGTCTGTTTCGGCATGATTTTTAAAGTAGTCGAAAGCTTCGTCTATCATCTCTTTGTCCATCACTTCGTTAACAAAATAGTCTATATTTATTTTTGTTCCCGAAAATACGATTGCATCTATTTCATCGAGCAATTCCGAAAATTCTATCCCTTTCGATATGGCTAAGTCGTCGAGGTCGACTTTTCGGTCGATAGCCTGAATGATTTCTAATTTTAGCTTCGACTTATTGGCTATGGTTTTGATTCTTAGGTCCTCTGGACGAATAATATCGTTTTCTTTTACATATTTTGCAATAACATCGATAAATTCTTGTCCAAAATTTTTTGCCTTACCTGCACCTACACCAGGTACGTTTTGCAGCTCTTCGAGCGTAATAGGATACGTGGTACACATAGCCTCCAGCGATGGATCTTGGAAGATGGCAAATGGAGGTAAATTAAGTTTTTTTGAATACTTTTTTCTCAAATCTTTCAATATCGAGAATAGTTCGGCATCTAATGCCGACGAGCCGCCACCTTTTGCCACAGCGTCGCTGTCGTCGCTATCGCTGAAGTCTTCTCCTTCGGCTATCATAAGTTTGTGTGGCTTAGCTAAAAAATCTTTTCCTAACTTACTTATTTTAAGTATGCCATAGTTTTCTATTTTCTTCGTAAGATATCCATCTACAATTGCCTGTCTGATAACCGCAGGTAAGAGTTTTATCTCTTTTTCGTCGGTTACCGAACCAAATAGCTCAAGATCTTCGAATCGGTAGGCATCTGTCTCTATATTATCTTTTCCCATAAGTATATCGGTAATTACTTCGGCTTTGAACTTTCCACCCAGAGTAGATACCAATTCCAATACTGCACATAATAAATCTTTTACGTCTATCATATTTTTTGGATGTAAACAGTTATCACAATTACAACAATTATCAACATTATATTCCTCACCAAAGTAGTGAAGCAGCATTTTACGTCTACAAATCGACCCTTCGGCATACGAGGCGGCTTCCAGTAGAAGTTGTTTGCCTGTCTCTTGCTCGGCTATCGGCTTGCCTTGCATGAATTTCTCCAGTTTTTGGAGGTCTTTTCTATTGTAAAACAGGATACAATTACCTTCACCCCCATCTCTACCGGCTCTACCCGTCTCTTGATAGTAACCTTCGAGGCTTTTGGGTATATCGTTGTGTATCACATAGCGAACGTCGGGCTTATCGATACCCATACCGAATGCGATAGTAGCTACTATCACGTCACACTTTTCCATAAGGAAAAAGTCTTGATTTTGACTCCTGACGGTAGGGTCTAAGCCTGCGTGATAGGGTAGTGCCGATATACCATTGATACATAACGATTCGGCAAGCTCTTCTACCCGTTTACGACTCAGACAATATACAATACCCGACTTGTTGCCCTGACTTTTGATATATTTTATTATGTCTTTTTCAACATTTTGTGTCTTCGGGCGAACCTCATAATACAAGTTCTCACGATTGAAGGAAGACTTAAATACCGTAGCATCCTTTAAACCAAGAGTTTTCTGTATGTCTTGTTGTACTTTTGGAGTAGCCGTCGCTGTGAGAGCTATTATAGGAGCTTCGCCTATACGATTGATTATATCTCGTATACGTCTGTATTCGGGTCGGAAGTCGTGACCCCATTCCGATATACAATGTGCCTCGTCTATAGCATATAGAGATATTTTTATGTTACGTAGAAACTCTACATTTTCCTCTTTTGCAAGTGATTCGGGAGCAACATATAGCAGTTTTGTCTTACCCGAGAGTACATCTGCCTTTACCTCTTCTATCTGATCTTTTTTCAGAGATGAGTTTAGAAAATGAGCTATAGAGGCAAATTCCGAGAATGTACGTATGGCATCTACCTGATTTTTCATTAGAGCTATAAGAGGCGATACGACAATAGCCAAACCGTCGAGCAACTGTGCCGGCAACTGATAGCAAAGCGACTTGCCACCACCAGTAGGCATAAGGACGAAAGTGTCTTTGCCTGCAAGCACGTTGTTTATAATGGCTTCCTGATTGCCTTTGAAGGTATCGAAACCAAACTTCTTTTTTAACTCCTCAGATAAAATCAATTTTAGTATTAATTTTTTTGTTAGTGCCGATGGATTGTAAGGGTATGAAATTTTATACAAATGTACTATTTATTTGTTTCCTGATGGCAAAGTTATGAATAAATTTTTTTCTGCATATAAAAAAGCATTTCGTATTTGCCTCAATTGTGAGAAAAATAACGAATGGTTATGCAAAGTATTTATAGTGCAAAAGTCAGAATTTATACCTAATTTTGCTCAAAAATTTGATTAAGCACAGACCCGCCTAACTTCGAATCACTGATTTAGGCGAAAAAGGCTTTGGGCTTATCTTTTAAAAATCAATAATATACTGTAAATATGAAAGTGGCATTGATACAACAGACTTACTGTGGCGATAGAGACAAAAATATCGCCAAACTTACCGAAAATATCCGTAAATGTGCTGCTGAGGGGGCTGATTTATTGGTGCTTAGTGAACTTCATAATTCACTGTATTTCTGTCAGACTGAAAATGTCGACAGTTTCGACCTCGCAGAGCCGATAGACGGGTATTCTGCTCGATATTTCGGTAGTCTGGCACGTGAGTTGAGTGTGGTGATATTGATATCTATCTTCGAGCGACGTGCTAATGGTCTGTATCACAATACTGCCATAGTACTCGAGAAAGATGGTTCTGTAGCAGGTATATATCGCAAGATGCATATCCCCGACGATCCGGCTTTTTACGAAAAATTTTATTTCACGCCGGGCGACCTTGGTTTCGAACCCATCAAAACTTCTGTCGGCAATCTCGGTGTACTCATCTGTTGGGACCAATGGTATCCCGAGGCAGCCAGAATAATGGCTCTAAACGGGGCAGATATATTGATATATCCCACAGCTATAGGATGGGATACCAAAGATACCTACGAAGAACAGATGCGGCAACTCGAAGCATGGACTGCCGTACAGCGCGGACACGCAGTTGCGAATAATCTGCCTGTAATATCGTGTAACAGAACAGGCTACGAGCTATCGGCAGATGGGCTCAACGGTATAAAATTCTGGGGGCATTCATTCGTATTCGGAGCGCAAGGCGAGGTTATTGCCCAAGCCGACGAAGCCGAATGTAATATAGTTGTAGAAGTGGATATGGATCGTACCGAACAACTTAGGAGAATATGGCCATTTTTCAGAGACCGCCGTATAGATGCTTTTGCAGAAATTACTAAAAGGTGGGGTAAGTAGCACATTATTAAAATATTGATACTATTATGCAAATACAAGTAGTTAATAAATCTCATCACGAACTGCCGCAGTATGCCACAGAAATGTCTGCCGGACTCGACCTTAGAGCCAATCTGTCGGAACCCGTAATTCTCAAACCATTGCATAGAGCATTGATACCTACCGGACTATATATTGCTCTTCCGCAAGGCTATGAGGCTCAAATACGTCCTCGAAGCGGATTGGCTATAAAACGAGGCATAACAGTACTAAATTCGCCCGGTACCATCGATGCCGATTATCGTGGAGAGATATGTGTGATACTAGTGAATCTCTCTGAGGATGAGTTTGTTGTCGAAGATGGAGAGCGTATCTGTCAGATGGTGATAGCTCGCCACGAACAGGTCGATTGGCAGCCGGTAGAGCAGCTCAACCCGACTGAGCGAGGCGAAGGCGGTTTCGGGCATACGGGAGTAAAGTAATTAAATATTCGATATATGAGTAAATCGCTGAATATCAAGGACTGGATTAACGACTTTATATCAATCATATATCCCAATTGTTGTATTTGTTGTGGGAAAAATCTGATAAAAGGCGAAGAGTCGATATGTATGGGCTGTTTGCTGCAACTACCTAAGACTCACTTTCATCTGCTTCCCGACAATATTCTCGAAAAGAAATTTTGGGGCAAAGCCGATATCGAAAGGGTAAGTTCGTTCCTATATTATTCAAAAAAATCGGCGATACAGACTATACTCGAGAAGCTCAAATATAGCGAACAGAAAGAGATAGGCGTGGTATTAGGCAAATACGCAGCTTCAGACATACTCGACAGCGACTTTGTAAAGTCGGTGGACTTTATCGTGCCTGTGCCACTCCATAAGAAAAAGTTAGCCAAACGCGGATACAATCAAAGTTTGTGTATAGCGCAGGGAATGTCTGAGATACTGCATATTCCGATATCTGATGGAAATTTGTTTCGTGCGATAGAGAATCCCACTCAGACCAAGAAATCGACCTACGAGCGTTGGGAAAATACGAAAGGAATATTCGACGTAAATGATGGTAGTATATTCGACAACAAACACTTGATGCTCGTAGACGATGTACTTACGACAGGCTCTACTCTGATAGCTTGTGCCGATGCCATAAAAGCCAAAAGCAACGCCAAAATATCCGTGTTTACTATAGCTTGTGCTTAGATATCAGGCAAGTAACAACTTAGTGAGAAGTACATTGATACCAAGTACAAAAACCGATGAGTTTACCACAGCGTTGGTAGATGCCTTACCTACGTCTAATGCTCCGCCGTATGCATAATACCCATAAAAAGCAGATATCGAAGCTATTATAAAACCGAAGAAAAACGATTTTATTATCGAATATGTAAAGTAGTATGGCACAAATGCATACTGAATACCATAGAGGAAGTCGGAGATTGTAATCATATCGGTAAAAAGAGCAACGATACAGCCGCCGGCTAATCCGCAAAAGACACTAAGTGTTACCAACATAGGCATACAAATCATAAGACCTACGATCTTGGGTAAGATAAGGTAATTTGCCGAATTTACTCCCATTATATCAAGAGCATCAATCTGTTCGGTGATTCTCATAGTGCCGAGCTCGGAGGCAATATTTGATCCCACTTTACCGGCAAGCAAAAGACTCATAATCGTCGATGAAAACTCAAGTAGCAGAGTATCACGCAATACCAGCCCCGTACTATATCTTGGAAGCATTGGATTTTCGGTATTCATTACGGTTTGCATTGTCATAATCATACCCATAAAAACAGATATAAGCACTATAATACCTACGGTATTGATACCGAGTTTCTCCATTTCTACAGGTAGGCTCCGACTAAATACTCGCCAATTGTCGGGGCGTGTAAACGTTTTTTGCATCAGGCGTATATACCTGCCGGTCGTGCTAAGCATTTTCTCTATCATATTTCGCTGAAAAAATAAAAACAGAAGCAAAAGTACAAAATTATTTATTGTCGTGATTGCAACTTTTTATTTAGCCTTTCGTTGCGTTGCATCGTTAAGGCGAATCAACGTATTGATTATAAAAAGTATTGAGGGCAATGACAGCAATATTAGTATTGATATCGATATGTAATCGATTGTAAATAAGGTAGCTGAAATTGATATAGATACAAGTATCCGACAAAGGAGAAACAAATAATATTATATTACTTTTGCAATATCGAAAAATAAATATCATATAAGTACAAGATGAGTCGTAAGAAACAGAATAATAAAGAGATACTTTATAATAAAATATCCGAAATCTTCCGCAACAATCCCACTAAGTCGTTTAATTACAAGCAAATATCGCACGCTATCGGTTTCGAAAAAAAAGAGCATAAGAGCTTGGTCGACAATGCATTGATCGATATGTGCGAACAAAAGATATTGAGGCAGGTAGCTAAGGGGAAATTCGTAGCGAATATAAAGGCGAGCTATATTGTGGGCACAATAGACCGTCAGAGCGTGGCACACAAAACGTATCTGATACCTGACGACGGCAGCGAGCAGGTATTCATTGCCGAGCGTTCGATGAATCGTGCTCTAAATGGCGACCGCGTAAAAGTAATGCTTTATCCTCTGCGTAGGAAAAAAGAGTTGGAAGGCGAGGTAGTGGAGATAATCAAACGTGCACGAGAACAATTTGTCGGTATCATTGATAGTCAACATGGCATTACGATACTCAAAGCCAATAACAAACAGCTGCCAATGAATATCATAATACCTCCCGATAAAACGAAAGGAGCAAAAAACGGACAGAAATGTATCGCTTCGATAACTTATTGGGGCGATAAACACGAAAATCCTATCGGAGAAATAATTGATATACTTGGTGATACGGGTGATAATAATACCGAAATGCACGCTATATTGGCAGAATTTGGTCTGCCATATTCTTATCCGCAAAATCTTGAGAAAGAGGCTAATAAGATACCCGAACAGATAAGCGAAGAAGAGATAAGTCGCCGTATAGACTTCCGCGATACGACCACATTTACTATCGACCCTGTGGATGCTAAGGATTTCGACGATGCCCTATCGCTCAGACAAATAGAGGAGGGCGTTTGGGAAGTGGGAGTACATATAGCCGATGTAACATATTTCGTAGAGCAGGGTAGCGATATCGATAAAGAAGCCTTTAAAAGAGCTACTTCCGTATATTTGGTAGACCGCACTGTACCTATGCTTCCCGAACACATAAGCAATTTTATTTGTTCACTACGTCCTGACGAAGAAAAACTCACATATTCATGTATATTTAGGTTGAATAACGATGCAGAAGTACTTGATTATAAGATAGCTCGTACTGTAATTCGCTCTGATAGACGTTTTACTTATGAGGAGGCGCAGGAGATAATAGAGACAGGAAAAGGCGATTTTGCTATGGAGATACTGACTCTTAATGATTTAGCCAAGAACTTGAGAGATAAACGATTTGCTTCGGGAGCTATCGCTTTCGAACGCTCGGAAGTGAGATTTGAAATCGACGAAAAAGGTAAACCTATAAATGTAATATTCAAAGAATCAAAGGATAGCAATAAGTTGATAGAAGAGTTTATGTTACTTGCCAATCGGTACGTGGCTCAACATATTGGAATGCCTAAGAACAAACAGAAGCCCAAAACATTTGTATATCGTATCCACGATGTACCGAATACTGAGAAGTTGCTCAACTTCGCTACGTTTATCAAAAAGTTTGGTTATAAGATAAAGACCGAAGGTAAAAATACTACCGTATCTGCCTCTATCAATCGTCTTCTCGACTCTATTGAGGGCAAAAAAGAGCAAAATATGATAGAATCGCTCGCCATTCGTTCGATGGCTAAAGCCGTATATTCTACCAACAATATAGGGCATTACGGACTGGCTATGAAGTATTATACACACTTCACATCGCCTATTCGCCGCTATCCCGATATGGCTGTACACCGCTTGCTTACACGATATGCCGACCCCAAAACCTCGCAAACGATAGACTCCACCGACTACGATACTATTTGCAAGCATTCGTCTGATATGGAGCAACTTGCAGCACAAGCCGAGCGTGCATCTATCAAATACAAGCAGATAGAGTTTATGACAGACAAGATAGGTAAGGTATACGACGGTGTAATATCGGGTATAAGTACGTGGGGAATATATGTGGAAATAAAAGAGAATAAATGCGAGGGAATGGTATATATACGTGATTTAGAGGACGATATTTATGTCTACGACGAAAAAAATTATTGTATAGTGGGTAGGCGTACCAAGAAGAAATATCAGATTGGCGACGATGTACGTATCAAAGTAGTGCGAGCCGATTTGGTAAAGAAATACCTCGATTTCAGTATGGTAAACTGAGTAGGGGGGATAATTATATCTTACCTGCAGATAAATATTACTTGCCTTAGCAGTAGATACTTACCTATTGAGCATAAACTTAATTGATATTCCGGCGTTTATGTTTGTCATTGGGTACGATGTGGTTATAATCGGGGCATTCGATGTGTAGTCGAAGAATAGTCGGAAATTGAGTTTCGACGAAAACACATAATCTGCCATTGCCTTTATTGTCAGTGTTTTGTTGCCGTTGGTGGCTTGTGGTGGCTCTTCGGAGTCTATTTTTCTTAGGAGTGTAGCCATGTCTTTGATTGCTATGTCGATACGTGTAGTAAGGTTGTTTTTTACTTTTTTCACTTTATTGCTCTTCAGTTTGAGCATCACATCGAAGTCCTTGATAATATAGCCGATACCTAATTGCAGCTCATTGGAATATATTTCGCCTATTTGCAACGAAGCTATATTGAGCGATATTGTACGTGAGCGATTGTATCGAAGTGTGGTTGTGAGTGAATTTTTAAACGCGACATCGATGCCAAAAAACGGAGCAAAGTTTTCGGTAATGGTCACAGCTCCAATATCGTATCCTGCCGATGGTATAGGATTGCCCGAAGTTACGTCTTTTATAAACCCGAAACCTTCATCGTTTTCTATGAAATTGGCAAAAGAGCTGTAGGAGTTGATGTTGTATAGATTCTGATAAGCGTGATTTAAAGTTACTTTTTGTAGATTTTTTTCGATAAAATATATCCTCGTAAGCCCGTCGTACGATATATTCCAGTTTGGTAACAATTCCCATAGAGACGGTATAAGTTTGTTGTTACCTGATAGTTGTCTGTCCGAATAAGCTGCTAAGAATGCAGGTATCATAGCCTCGATGCTTGTAGGCTTTATAGTGCCGTTCGATGGGTCGAATAGTTGCCCTGCTCGTGGGTCGTTGTCCATAAATCCGCCTTGCGGATAACGTGTGCTGTTGTAACTATTTGTGATACGTCTTGCCGCTAAATCTCGGTAGTTGTTGAATATTTCGAAAGAGCGCTCGTTGCCCAGACGGTTTGATTTAGCCCAGAAAGCAGTACCGATAGAGATATAGGTCATCTGATAGTTGCCGCTAAACTGATGAGGCATACCGGCATACTGATATTGTATCGAGTTCGAATTGGTATACATACGCCGTGCATTGAGGTTTATTTTCAGTCCGGCTATGGGCTCTACCAGTGCTTTTATATCGAGATTCGACGTAAAGTTGATGGTTGCCGGTGTTACGACTGAGTCGTTTGAGAGCATCCAATTGTTGTTTATTGCCTTTTTGATAAATTGTTCGTTAGGTATGCCGAAAGCGAATTCGAGTCCGGGAGCCATCACGTCGTTGGTCGTTTTCTGCCCGAAGAGTTTCGGCTCTATACCGAAGCCCGAGAGCGACATAGCATTTTGGCTCTGATATGTGATTTGAGCCGAACGTACCATCATCAAAAATCTGGCAGTGAAAGCTCCTATATCTTTTGGCGATATTTTCTTGACACTATTGGGGTCTACCGTGGTAATAGTGAATGTTACACTGTCTCTTAGCGATGTGGTGGCAATAATAGTGTTTTTATCTTTGACTTTGAAAAGCGGTTTTATTCGTCGTCCGTTGCTGCTGAGAGCATCTACTTTTAGTAAATCGGTATTCAGACCGTGTCGTATCTCTACGGTATCGGTCGTAACGGCAAGTTTTTGGTCGATAGATTTCTCTTTGAATGTATTCCTACTACGTTGCGAGAATTTTTGATTTACCTCTTTTAGGTATTTTACTTTGTTGTAGAGGGTTTCCATCTTAAGACTGCCATTGAATTGCCACTGAGTGTTGTTGGCTATATTATTGCCAAGATAGATACCGGCTCTCGGCTCTGCGCCTCGATTCCAAGTGTACTGTGCATTGTACGAGGCATCGGCAGCTATCCAATCGAGGAATCCTATTTTGTTGAAAGGCACTGTGTACGATACGTTTAGAGTCTGTTGGTAAGTAAGCGGAGAGCCTAAATGACGGAGCGACATCATTACGGTATCTTTCCAATCTTCGTATTCGTTAGGGAAAAAACGTCTGTTTACCGGTGCAAATCGTGTCTCGTCGATTCGAGAGTTGGTTGCCGACTGGAAGTTTAGTTTTAGGTTTTTGGTTAAATCCCATGCCAAGACGAAATTTCTACCCCAGACAAAATTTTTACTCGAAGAAATCAGCGGATTGTAGGGGTCGTAACGGTTTATCATCATCGAACCCTCTAAGTCTCTGAGTTGTGTCTCGGAGTAAACTCGCGACATATTTACCGATAATCCGAGGCGAGAAGGCGAATAGTTGATAGCGAAGTCGCGTATTATAGCCCAAGTCGGTTTTTCGAATGCTTTTGTATTGCGGAACGGTTCCCACGTCTGTGGCTGTGTGTTGAAATCATAATTTATCGAAGCCTGATGTGATATGTTTGCATTGCGTTCTACCTCAGGGCTCAACGTCGACGATTTCTGATAAGCATAGTTGAGAGTGATATTTGCCGGGTCATACAGCTGTGGGCGTTTTCCGCGTACGTCTACGCGTGCCCCGGTAACATTGAAACTTTCGGTAACTGTCTTAGTTTCAGACAGCATCAGCAAAGAGTCTTTTTCTTCCTGTTTTTTGTATGTATCCAAAGCATCTTTCAGTAGCAGGTCGCCATCGAGCGGACTGTATTTTGGACGCAGGTTTTCGATTGAATACGAGTAATATACGGGGAGATTTATCTTGTTGTTGGTGCCGGGGAACAATTTTCCGAGTTGTACGGTGGTTGCCGTATTGAACTGATATAGATTGTCGAGCCTACGGTTTTTGATGTTTTGTTCGATACCACCAAAGCCCGTAGTCTCGTAACGTCCTGCTACATTGACGTTAGCGAAGTCGGAGAGAGTAAGTAGGACATTACCCATTGCAGCGATACCGCTATCTTCGTCGAAATCGGTAAGTCTCAGTTCGTTTACCCATACTTCGGCACTGCGTTTGCTGCTGGCCTTGTTGCGTACGCCTATCATCATCATATCTATCTCGCCTAAGTTTGGATTGCCCACTATGGTAACTATATGCTGTTGATTACCCGGCGATGGCTGAGAATATGGTTTGAGCAGAGTGATATTTCGGTCTGAGTTTTTTGCTCGGTTTCGTTGTTTTTTGATATTTGAAAAATATTCCAGAGGGAAGTCAAACATATTATCTGCTTGCCACACTGCAGCTCTACCTTCTTCGGTATAGTTGGAATAATGTCCTTCGGGTGTGAGTTTCAGCGGAATTTCGTATTCGTAATAGTTGTTTGTAAGGTCGCTACCGATACGGATAAACACCGAAACTTCATAGTCGTTGAGAGTTCCTATGTCTTCGAGCATCTTTTCGGCGTGTGTAAACATCTGTAATCGACGATATTGGCGGAAGTCGAAATTCATTTTTTTGTATACTCCGCGTGCGTCTGCCGGCGCGAGGTCGAACACCTTGATAGACATAGCCTGTTCGTTTTGCTGACGAAGCTGCGGCTGTCCGGGGTCAGTTTGTCTGGTTATTCCGGGCGGTAATACGTAGTTCACCGGTTTTTTTGCATCGTTTTCCTCTATATTTACGCTTCCAACGTTCATACTGCCGTTGGTTGCGGGTGGTGTCGAAGAAGCATATAGCGGTAGGTTGTATGTACGCCAGTCGCCTCTTACGAGTTCGAGCGAGGCAAAGCGTAGTGTTATCTCCTGCGAGAAATTTGTCAGGAATAGCCTCATAAAGCGTATCGACTTGAAATCTCGTATGTTACCTACTCTTTTCTGATAGCTCTTTATAGGTATTTTATATTGATACCATGTGACTTTGTCTTTTTTGCCGTTGGCAAGTTCGGCTTCGAATTCGCGTTTGTCGACAATGAAATTTTGTCCTATCTCCATATCGCTGCCTCTATGAAACGATATTTTGTATTGGAAATATTTTTCGTATTCGTTCAGTGTATTATCTTGGTTTATATCCTCTACATCGGGTAGAGACGATGCCGAAGTGGCAAAGGTTTCGCCTGTGGTGGAGGCGTCGGCAGAGTTTCCTTCTACGCCGTTGTAATATTTGTATCTGTCGAGTATCGAGAGTTGCTGCGCATCGTAGTCGCTACCGCGATAATGATGATAATTGTCGCCGGCAGGGTCGTTGAGCGGAGAGAATTGATCTCCTTCCCAACGTACTATAACACTGGGAGATACCGTAGAGCGTAGCTGTTGGATATAGTTGCGGTAGGTTGGGAACTCTTTTTCTTCTTCGGTGGTCAGCCCGTTTAACCCGACGTCTTGTTTGGCTCTGGCTCCCGGTTCGTTTGAGAATGCCAAGACAGTGCTTTGTTGAGTCGGTACGCGTCCCCAGACGTTGTTTATGGTCAGGTTGGTATCGTTTGTCAGAGGCATACCGTTTTCGAAAAACTTCTTACCGTCTTTGAGTATATCTTCCGATATATCTCCGAGGTTAATATACAAATCTCCTCCAAGATGTTGATTTAGAGTATCGTTTACGAACGGATCCATCAACCAAAATTCGATATATTCGATATTCGATTGTTCGAAGTCCGAAACGTCTATTTTACGCATCATTCCGCCCCAACGTTTGCTCGGATTATTGAGCATACCTGTTGCATCGTAGTCGGTATCAAGATTGTATGGACCGCGTTGCTGCGGATAATAGCTTACGTTGAGCACCGATAGAGTCGATACTCCGTTTAGTAGCGGTTCGCGGTTGGGGAAGACCTCTTTTTCGCTTATTTTTCTAGTCAGATGGTTCGAAATAAGGTCTTTGTTGTTTCTTATATATGAAGGTGTCTGCGGTGTCCTGTCGTTGAAGATATAGTTGTCGATATTGTACCAAGACATTAGCGACCGATTTTTCCCATACTTTATATCATTGTTTAGCAGAGCTTCGGGGAAAAGCGCTCCCGAGCCCGACTCTGCCGGCGTAGACGATATTGTCCAGTTGTACGGATATTTAAGGTCGATAGATGTTTCGGTTGCCTCGAAGTCGTCGAGGTAGGCGTATCCGGGGTTGCCTTCTATCTTTTTGTGTCCGGGTATCATTTGAGCAAATTCTCCTGTAAATTGTATCGACGACGGAGCCGATACTTCGAGCAACGGAAGGCGGTCGAGAGCTGTCGTAAGCCATTGCATCTCTTTTTTATACGCCATATTTAAACCCCAGATAGTATTCGATATAGGTTCGCTTCCCATCGTAGTTTTTGTTATATTCGGCATTTCCGACAGATTCATAAGAGTACCGCCTATCACAAAATCTTTGTTGAAAGCATATTCCAGATGTGTGCCTAACAATGTTTTACGTTGTATCTGAATGAAATCTCGATTTTCGAGTTGTACGTCGATGGGGGTATTCGACGATATAAGTTGTTGATTGAGAATAGTTACTCTGCCGCTGATATAATCTACCGTGTAGTCGACATTTTCGACCAGTTCCACGCCACCGGCTCGTACCTTGACAGACCCTCTTGGCACATTCATAGCGTTAAGATATATCTCCGAACTCGATGTGCCCTGATATTCACCCGTAAGTCGGAACTTATTTTTCGAAGAAAATTCGGATGCTGCCACCAGAGTGGAGTCATATAGTTCTTCGAAGACATATTTGTCGGCTATCGCATTGTTGCCTATGGCTTTACGTAGATGCTTACCAAATGGCTCTACCACAGGGAATATTATTCGCCCCATAGACGATATGATGGTATAGCCCTCTACAAAGTCGAATTTACCGTCGGGGCGTGCGTTGTTGTAACTGTCGAGCTTATCGAGGTTCATTACGCTGAGCAATGTCCTATTATTTATGTTTCCGGCGTTTATATAATTGAGATATATGCCGGTAGAGTCGTTTTTATATTGTACGTTCAGTTTGAAATTTTCTGCCTGAAACGAACTTGCTCCCAACGAATAAACGTTTTTCATCATCAAATCCCAGATAGTAGAATAGTTGGCTATTACTGTCGATTTTAGTAACTTCACTATCAGAGCATTAGGTGTGTTTACTCCATCTGTCGAAAATTCACCGACCTGATAGACTTTTCCTCCGTATGTATATTCGAACGCCACGCCGAGTACTTCGTCGGGTTGTAGTGCTTGGTGCAGAGATATGAAGCCTAAGGTCGAGTTTAGTGTATATTCCGATTGTTCGAGTTTGCGAGCCGATTCGAGCTTTTCGAAGTCTTCGCCTCCTGTAATACCGAGTCCGCTATACAACGGGCTATTCATCACTTGGATAAATTGTTGTATATCACGTATATTAGCGGTGCCGCTGATTTCATTGTATAGTGTATTGGCGTTGTTTGACGGTATTCGATCGGTAGAGGTTGTAGTCCAATGGGTATTGTTTTTTATTTGTGCTTCGCCCAAGTCGGTGAATGCTATGATGTTACGCGACTGTTCGAAATTGGCTCGCTTGTTTGTAATCCATACTTCGATACGATTTATAGTGATGCCTGATGTTATATAAGGCAGTTGTTCCATATTTTTGTCGTAAGTCTGACGGAAATATTGTGCGAGGAAAAAATGGCGATTAGCATCGTACTGATCGGCAGGGATATCGAATTTCACCCGCTGCACGGTACCTTGAGTATTTATGTTTTGTGACGACGATTTTTGTTGTGAAGCTACAGCCGATACCTTTAGTTTGCCGAATTGCATATCGGTTTTTATACCGAAAAGCGATGTGGAGCCAGGTATCAATGCCGAATTGACGTTCATGTTTACATTACCGAGTTCGATTTTCTTGAGCCAGTCGTCTTCCTTTCCTTCGTATCCAAGCTTGATATTTTGTTTGTCGAAGTCGAATGTCGACTCGGTATCGTAGTTCAGCCCGAATTTAATCCTATCGCCTACAGTGGCTTGTACATTCATCTGTATTTTTTGGTCGAAGTCGAACTGAGTCTTTTTGCGTAAACGCTCGGAAATGAGGTAGTTTTGGACATTGTTGTGCAGTACGCCGAATATTATTTCTGCCGACCCCGTAGTTTTTATCTGTACTCCGCCCGGACCGAACACTTTGTCGGCTGCTCCGAGTGAAAACTTCATATCCATCAGATTGAATTTATCTTCATAGTTTTTCATTGCCTCGCGATTCTTTTCTCGCCAATAGTCGTTCATATCGCGTTTCATCGAGTATTTTCTGTACTCTTCGCCCGACATTACGAAAGGTGTGGCTATTTCCATATCGCCCACTTTGGTACGCATTATGTAATTGCCTGTGGCATCGTCGTATTCGATCGTTGTTTTGGTGTTTTTCGGATCGTTGAGGTCGTATGGATACGACTTGTCGAGGTCCTGATAATCTTGTATTTCTGTAGGACTTGCGAGGTTGCTTGACGTAGAATCGATTGTATCTGAGGCTATTGTCTGTATATCACTTATGGCAGACATATATACGACGGAAGTGCCATTATTTGCCCACATTATATCCGAAGGCAGTATGGCACTTGTCAGAATAGCTACTAAAGTGCTAATATATAGTATATTCGATGTCTTCGATAAGAAATTCAATGTTTGCTACGAATCTTAATATTATTACTCTGAAAAATAATGTGTTACAATAGCTTTAAAGCCTGTTTTACTATTTGTTCTATTTTTTGATGTGGATCGCTGTCCATTACTTTTTTTACGGCTTTTTGAGCCATTGCCTGAGTGAATCCGAGCATCACGAGTGCCGCTACGGCTTCTTCCGATATAGAGGTGCTTGCTGTGGGTATACCCTGAGCCGAAAATTCTACTTTCGATACTTTGTCTTTGAGGTCTACTATGATGCGTTCAGCTGTCTTAGCTCCTATACCTTTGATACTCTTGAGTATCGATACATTTCCGGTAATTATGGCGTTTTGTAGTTCGTTTGCCATTATCGACGAAAGTATCATTCTTGCAGTATTGGCACCCACACCCGAGACCGAAATAAGCAATAAAAACAGGCTGCGCTCTTCTTTTGTCATAAAACCGAAAAGTATGTGTGCATCTTCTCTAATGGCTTCATAAACATATAGTTTGGTGTTGTTTTTGCCATTGAGTTCGGAATATGTACTCAAAGCTATATTGATATGATAACCAATACCTCCAGCCTCTAATACTGCGTGTGCAGGCGATAACTCTATGATTTCTCCTTTTATATAATCTATCATTACATTAGCCTATTGTGTGGTTTGTACCGTTCGAACTAACAGATAACGTTGTTTTTCCGTTTTTTATTGTGTATGTGTCGATTAGTTTGTTTGTTATTAAGCGGTTAAATATGTTGTGTTAAAAGTTGAACGACAGACCTAATGTTGCCGTAATGTTTTGTCCCTGATAGAAAATAGGTGAAAACTTATTGAGGTTTTGCTCTTCGGTAAGTGTATTTTCGCCTTCTATGATACCTGCATTTCCACTAATATCGTAACCCTTTGAATTATTGTATTGTATGTCGATATGAGCATAAATATTGTTGAACAATTCACAGACACTATTAAGAGCAACGATAGAATTGGTGAAAACTGTCTGATTATAAGGTTTTTGTGAGATGATTTCTGAAATGTTATTTCGTAAATAGTTATAGTCGTTGTACTTATATATACCTGTGTACGATAGTTTTAGGTTGAGTCCACGAATAGGCATATATTTTACGGCAAAATATATGTCCATAGCATTGTCGCCGAGGTAGTGTCCGAGCCCCACCGAATTGTTTTCCCACGTGAGAACGTCTAACGAGTGCTTGTAAACTATTATGTTGGAGCGTGTAAACTCTGCCGTAAAAGCTATGTTTTCGAATGGGAAATTGGTGAGATTGACTCCTATTTTATACGAAATGGGGTTTTTTGCTTTTGAACGAGGCAGAAATCTTTTGAAACTCACTTCGTCGAGGAAAACAGACCAATATAGGTGTAAGTGATTGATATTTCGGGAAGAGACGTTGAAAAACATCTGTGAGTTTTGGTTTTCGAGGGCAAGTCCACGAGTAAGAACTTTATCGAACGCCTTATAAAATCCTATAGGTATCATATACACCGGATTGACGTTTTTTTCGGCGTAAATTATGGAGTTCCCGATAGATAAATCGAATTTCGGTACGGGTCTGAAAGTCATCATGTTGGCAGCAATATATTTACTTCTCATTCGATAGTGCCGAAGTCCGCTCTCGGAGTAGTAATCGGTGCTGTCTATCACATTGCTTACGAGCCATCCGTGTATGTAATTGAACTCGAACCAATTGCAAGGCTTCAAGTTTAGTTTTATCATAGGAAACGAAGGAGCCCGACCCGATAAAATGTTTGAGCCGTTGTAGGCGTCGCCCCAGACGATATTATCTTTTACAAGTCCGATACTTGCCCAATGGTTGTATATGTTTATCCCGCCTCGCGACTCGGCGAAGTCGCCTCCATAGCGGTTGTTGAGGTCGTATTGGTAGCCTAAGTGATTGTAAATGAAATCTATTTCGTGCCCAAAAGGTCTTTTGGGGTTTGTTCCAAGCAATACTCTCGATGGGTATAGCAACGCTCCCAACTGTTTATCGGCGAAAGTACTGCTTTTGAGCCTATTGCCATCGTACCGAATCTCTCGCATACTTCCCCAGACACTTATATGACGTGCTATATCGAGCTGAATTTCAGCTCCCCAGCGTTGCTCGGTGATAATTCCTTTCGAGTTTGCTATTATATCCATGCCAAGTATTGGAGTTATTCTGGCTTTCAGTATCTCATCTTGGTATAATACAGCGGGTTGCAGGAGAGCAATCGATGTATTACGCTTGTTTACAAGTCGTAGCATTGCCTCGGGCATTGTGTCGAGCTCGAGGGCATAGTCTTGCAAGAAGAAATGGATTTCTGCGGCTTGTCGGCTATTTAGTCGATTGCTATCTGTTTGAGCTTCTTTGAGTTTCTGGGCAATAAAATTGCGTGAATAGGGTTTTATTGCCGAATTGATTTCTATTATACCATTGGTAGCTAATTCGTCTAAGAAATCGTAAATTCTTGTATATGATATATTTTGAGGAATATTTTGGCTGAAAATATTTGTTGCAATAAACGAAACGACAAGTATGCAGAGTATGTTTTTATTCATCGAATGCGAAAAAGCTTGTTAAAACCGCAAAGGTAATACTTTTTTCAGTAATTATCACATATATGAACGTCGGGCAGACAAGTGTGCAGAGGTGTATCAGTAGATAGCTAATGCCTTTTATATGTGTTACTTACAACAATGTAAACGGCAATGATGCCTGTCGTTTACATCTCCTTACCGTTGAATACTCCTTCGCCGAAGAGGGCAAAGTCGTATTTTACAGGGTCTTGTGGGTCGAGCCGACGTAGGTATGCCGTTACTTCCTCTACGGCGCGTCGGTCGTTTTTGGGGTGGAGCAGTATGCCGAGGCGGCGGCTGATGTTGGCAGCGTGTACGTCGAGCGGGAGCATCAGTGCCGAAGTCGGTATGCAGCGCCACAAGCCGAAGTCTACGCCGAGGTCGTCGCTACGTACCATCCAACGCAGGAACATATTTATGCGTTTGGCGGCAGAGCCTTTGTCGACGTTGGGCAGGTGTTTCTCTACTCTTGTGGGGTGGGGCAGAGCCAAGAACTCTTCTCTAAAATATTTTATTGCAGAAAATACGCTATTGTCTCGTGCGAAACCTTTGGCGAAGACCTCTTCGAGTCCTCCGCATTCGAGGTAAATCCTTTTTAGCGACAGCAGGAAATACAGACAATCTTCGGCATTGAACGTACGGTGGCAGAAGCCTTTGAAGCGTTGCCAACGGTCGTCGGTCGAAAGCGAAAACAACGACTCGGCCGGTAGGCTTCGATAGTCGGGGACGGCGTCAGTGATAAAATCGTAAGGAGCATTGTCCATCAGGCACATCAGACGCAAGGCGTTGTTGATGATAGACTTGCGTTGTCCCCAAGCGATAGTTGCCGTAAGGAGAGCCGAAATCTCGATGTCTTCTTTTCGTGTGAAACGGTGCGGTATCTGCACCGGGTCTGTACGGATAAACTCTTGACGATTGTATCGCTGTAGATTGTCGTTTAGTATCTTCTCTATGTTGTACATTTATTTTGTTTTACACGTTTTTTTTGATATAAGTGAGTCTATCTAAATACTTTGGTGATGTAATTGACCAACTTTCTATTATTGCCTATGTAGATTGTTACCTTAAGCTTGTGTTCTTTGTCGGCAGTAGGCTTTTTATCGAAAAATAGTATTCCGTGAGTATTTGCGGGTAACATCTGCATTTCGTCCCTGCCCATGTCTTTCAGAAGCCTGTTTATCGGGAAATAGTTCTCTGTTTCTCTCTGAAACAGAGAAAGAACCATAGAATCTTTTTTAAAGATTTCAGGTCTGTTTCTTCTCCAGTTGAAAGTCTCTTTATATCCACTGTCGATGAACTTCTTAGGCGAAACGGATACAAAGCGTACGATATCTTTTAGCGAAGTGCCTGCCGGATGCTCCGAGTCGAAATCCTTATTGCTTACTATGTCTATCTCTATGAAATCGACAGCCGAGCATACTCCCCATTCGGGACTATGCCGATATTCTCTTTTTTTATTATAAGTAAGATCATTATGATTGCGACAGAATTCGTCGTATTTTTTCTTTTCTTCTCCTTTGTCTTTCCAGCTATATCGGTTAATTACACCATTACTACGAATTATTATATTTCCTGCCTTTGTAGTATCTATGCCTATGTCTTCAAATTTACAATATCTTGTTACATAAGATTTGAAAACGTGATATCTGGCTCTATCACAACTTTGATACAATAATGCCGTTACAATTGATAGTAATATTAATCGTTTCATAAGATATTGTGTGTGTTACTGTTGTTGAAAAATATGATAGCAAAGATAAGAAAAAGCAATAGAATTATTAAAAAATGGTTCTTTCTAAGAAGATGTACAAAAACGAAAATGTTGCAAGCGAGTTGCACATTTATCGATAAATAATATTGTGATACGATATCAAGCGTTGTCGTTCTTTGGGGCGAAGATGAACTTCCCTGTCACGGAGTCGGCGTTTTGTGCCACCTCTTCGGGCGTGCCTGTGGTTATGAGGTATCCGCCGAGGTCGCCGCCGTCTTTGCCGAGGTCGATTATATGGTCTGCCTGCCGTATGATATCGAGATTGTGTTCGATGATTACGACGGTGTGTCCCTTGGCTATGATGGCATCGATGGCGTGCATAAGGGTTTTTATGTCGTGTGTATGCAGTCCCGTCGAAGGCTCGTCGAAGATGAAGAATTGCGGGCGGAGGTCGTCTTGTACGAGGAACGAGGCAAGTTTGACTCGTTGGTTCTCGCCTCCCGACAGTGTAGAGGATGCCTGCCCGAGCTTGACGTAGCCGATGCCTACATCTTGCAGCGGCTGCAGACGGCGAACTATGCGTTTTTCGGTTGCTCCGTTGCCTTGTCCGAAGAATGCTATCGCCTCATCGACGGTCATCTCGAGTACATCGTAGATATTTTTGCCTTTATACGATACGTCGAGCACGTCGCTTTTGAAGCGTCGTCCCTTGCACTCTTCGCATACGAGCGTTACGTCGGCCATAAACTGCATAGGCACGGTTATGACGCCTTCGCCTTTGCAGGCGTCGCAGCGTCCGCCGTCCTGATTGAACGAGAAATGCGATGCCGTCAGGTGCAGGTGTTTGGCTGCCTTGCTGTCGGCGAAGAGCTTGCGTATCTCGTCGTATGCCTTTATGTAGGTGGCGGGGTTCGAACGGCTCGATTTGCCTATCGGCGTCTGATTGACAAACTCCACTCCGTCGATGAGATGCAGACTGCCTGCCAATCGGTTGGAGACGGTTCGCCTGTCGGAGGCGAAGTAACGGTGTAGCTCGGTGTACAACTCATCGCGTACGAGCGACGATTTGCCGCTGCCGCTTACGCCTGTTACTACGGTAAGGACACCGAGCGGAAACCGTACGTCGATATTTTTCAGGTTGTTGGCAGTGGCATTTTTTATTTCGATAAAATTGTGCCAACGTCTGCGTCGTGCGGGCACCTCTATTTTATCTTTACCGTACATATATTGCAATGTATACGAAGCCCTTATGTCGTCGTCGGAAGCTTTGGCTGCGTCGCCTGCAAATACTACCTCGCCGCCGCCTGTGCCCGCCTTGGGTCCTATGTCGATAAGATAGTCGGCAGAGCCTATTATCTCGGGGTCATGCTCGACTACTACTACCGTATTACCTACGTCTCTGAGCTGTTTGAGCACTGTCAGCAGACGCTCCGTGTCGCGACTGTGGAGTCCTATCGAGGGCTCGTCGAGCACGTATAGCGACCCCACAAGCGAACTGCCGAGCGATGTGGCGAGGTTGATACGTTGGCTTTCGCCTCCCGAGAGTGTCTTCGACTGACGATTGAGCGTAAGGTATCCCACGCCGACGTCGGTCAGGAACTTTAACCTCGAGCGTATCTCGGTGAGCAACCGCCCTGCTATCTGCTCCTCTTCTTTGGTGAGCACTATATTATCCATCAGAGTGGCGAGCTCCGATACGGGCATATCCACCAAGTCGGTGATGGAGAGAGCCGTCTGCTTTTTGCTGTTTTTTTGAGCCATTTTATCTGTTGTAGAGCCTCGATTAACTTGATGTGCAAAGGTACTACTTTTTGAAGGATATAAATATTGTATCTTTGTAAGATATTTGTTTCATATATAATATAGAGTTAAAACAATGGATACCAAACCCCTTATAGGTATATCGGCAAATTATGCCGAAAACAATTCGAAACTTGCCGAAAACTACTATAAATCAGTTGTTGCTGCCGGTGGAATACCTGTAATTGTGCCTGTTACAACAGATTCTGAAGTTTTGGAGAAGACGGTTTCTCTGCTCGACGGTATTATTTGCAGTGGCGGAGGCGATATGAGTCCAAGCTATTACGGCGAGGAGGCTATACCCGAAATGGGAGAGGTCAACGAGTATCGCGATAGATACGACTACGATTTGTTTATGACGGCTATACGATGGCAGCTACCTATTTTAGGCATCTGCCGAGGAATGCAGACTATCAACATCGCTTTCGGCGGCTCACTGTATCAAGATATTAAGGCTCAGGCAGACGGTAAGCCTTTTTGCCACTCGCAAGACGCCGACCGCTCGGTAGCTACACAGACGGCGACGATAGACAAAGAGTCTTTACTGTATAAGATTGTTGGTACCAATAGATTAGATATAAACAGTATACACCATCAAGCTGTGAAGCGTATTGCCGACGGTTTGCGTGCAGTTGCCCATACCGACGACGGTATATGCGAGGCGATAGAGAGCGTCCACTATCCCATCTTGGGAGTGCAGTGGCACCCCGAGCATCTGTCGGGTGTGGGGGGCGATGCATCCGCTGCGGTCGACAACCCGCATTTGAATATATTTCGTTGGCTTATCGGTGAGGCAAAGGTATTCAATAGAGCCAAGTCGATACACGGCAGAGCGTTTGTAGTTGATTCGCACTGCGATACGCCGATGTTTTTCCATTACCCCGAAGTAAATATTGTAGACAACGTGCCTCAGTGGGTTGATCCCGCCGATTTCGATGCAGACGACGAAGAACCGCTTTTGTACGAAATAAAGGTAGATGCCCATAAGATGAGGCAAGGCAGAGTCGATGCCGTATTTATGGTGGCATATATTCCACAAAATACCCCTGAGGATGAGGCTCATACGAAAGCCGAAGGGCTATTGACTAAAATAGTGTCGCAGGCTCGGGCGGCAGACGACAAAGTGGAAGTAGTATCTACAATCAATGATTTAAAGCGTTGTAAACGAGAGGGTAAACCTGCTATTGTTTTGGGTATCGAAAACGGTTATGCTTTGGGCGAAAAGATTGATAATATCGATAAGTTCTATCGTATGGGAGTGAGGTATATTACTCTTTGTCACAACGGTGACAATCAGTTGTGCGACTCGGCTATGAAGACCGTCGATACACACAACGGGCTTAGCGACTTTGGACGTAAGGCTATCGAGCGTATGAACTTGCTGGGGGTAATGGTAGATGTCTCTCACGCAGGCGAAAAGACCTTTTGGGATGCGATAGAGCTATCGACTAAACCGATAATAGCCTCACACTCTTGCTGTAAGGCATTGTGTCGGCATCCGCGAAATCTTACCGACGACCAGATACGTGCTCTCGCCGCTAAGGGCGGAGTTTTGCAGATATGCCTTTACAAACATTTTCTTAGCGACAAAGGCACTGCCGATATTACAGATGCGGTACGGCATATTATGCACGTTGTCGACCTCGTAGGGGCTGATTATGTGGGTATTGGCAGCGATTTCGACGGAGGTGGCGGTATCGGCGGTTGCGAAGCCGAAAACGAGATTATCAACATTACGAAGGCTCTCGTACGGGAGGGACTTTCAGACGAACAAATTATCAATATATTAGGCGGAAATCTCCTTAGAGTATTAAATAGCCAATCGTAGATTGGCAATCTGTTTAATTTCAAAAAATGTAACTTTGCACAAGAAAATAAATCTATTATACTAAAACACATTCAATATCATAAAATTATGGATACATTGACCGTACATGCCGAAATAAGGAAGGTAGATATACCTCTATTGGAGCAACTTTTCAAAAGAATAGATGCTAAGAAAGTCTTCTTTGAGAGAGAGCAAAAATCGGAGATGACCGAGGAAGAATTCTTTGATATGATAGACGAGGCTATAAAACAAAAAGGCAGAAAGGTAACCGTCGAACAACTTAGACAAAGGTATTTGAAATGACCGAAACTATACCTGAATATACCTTTGAAGAGACTCCCGTCTTTTGTAATCATTTACAGAAGTTTAGTGAGGCAAAAAAGATTAAGCTATTAGAGAAAATATTTCGTTTTTTGGATGAGATGAAAATAAATCCCCGAAAGGGAACGGGTAAACCAGAATCTCTGAAGCATTATGGTACACGCGATGTTTGGTCGCGTCGTATCAACGACGAACATCGACTTGTATATGAAATCTTCTCCGAAACAAAAAGAATTAAACTTCTATCGGCATACGGACACTATAAAGAAAAAAAAGAAAGACAAAGGTAACTTGTAGAGATACATTTCTATCGTAGATTTACAAAAAACTACGTCGCAACCATTTAATAGCCGAAAAAAACGTAACTTTGCCACCAATTTAAAAAAAAGATATTTACAGTGTTTGAGTTTTTCAGTCGCCCCGAAATAGAGGGTATTACGATAGGGTTTCTTACGTTTGTCATCATCGGTACATTTCATCCGATTGTAATAAAAGCAGAGTACTATTTTAGTCATAAAATATGGTGGGTATTTTTGTTGGCAGGTATCGTGTCTCTCGTATTCGCATATTTGGCTAAGACAACGTTGCTATCGGCAATATTGGCAATCGTAGGGTTTAGTTGCTTCTGGAGTATTATCGAGGTACGGCAGCAAGCCGAGAGAGTGCGTAAGGGCTGGTTTCCCCGCAATCCGAAGCGGAAATACGATTTCGACAAAGATAAGTAAATAAATATAACAATAAACGTAAATGACTACACAAGAGCAGATTAAGGCGCTGTCCGATAGGAGAGAGGCGTTGAGGAGGTATCTTTGAGATAGACTCGAAGAAGATAGAACTTGAAGAGGAAGAACTTCGTACACAGGCACCCGACTTCTGGGAAAATCAGAAACAGGCAGAGGAGCAGATGCGTAAAGTACGCTCCATAAAACAATGGATAGACCTCTACGAAGAGGCGGCGACAGCTGTCGAAGAGTTGACGATAAGCTACGATTTCTACAAAGAAGAGATGATGTCGGAGCAGGAGCTCGACGAGCAGTATGCACGCACGCTCGATATTATCGAGAGAGTGGAGCTTAAAAATATGCTTCGCAACGAGGGCGACAAGCTCGGAGCGGTGCTCAAGATTGTGGCGGGGGCAGGCGGCACCGAGGCACAAGACTGGGCGTCGATGTTGATGCGTATGTATCTTCGTTATTGCGAAGCAAACGGCTACAAAGCCGAGATAGTGAACCTACTCGAAGGCGACGAGGCGGGCATCAAGAACGTTACCATACAGATAGAGGGCGATTATGCTTACGGGTATCTGAAGAGCGAAAACGGGGTACATCGTCTTGTGCGTGTATCGCCCTACAATGCTCAGGGTAAGCGTATGACATCGTTCTCGTCGGTATTCGTGGCTCCTCTTGTCGACGACAGTATCGAGATAGATATAAATCCTGCCAACCTGTCGTGGGATACGTTCCGTTCGAGCGGTGCCGGTGGGCAGAATGTAAACAAGGTAGAGACGGGCGTCCGTCTACACTATAAGTTCGTAAACCCCGTTACCGAGCAACCCGACGAGATAGTGATAGAGAACACCGAAAGCCGTTCGCAATTCGGCAATAAAGACAATGCTATGCGTCTGCTGCGTTCGCAACTATACGAACTCGAGCTCGAGAAGCGCAATGCCGAGACAGCCAAGATAGAGGCAGGCAAAAAGAAGATAGAGTGGGGTAGCCAGATACGCTCATACGTCTTCGACGACCGTCGCGTCAAAGACCACCGTACCAATTACCAGACATCGAACGTGAATGCCGTAATGGACGGCGACTTGGAGGCGTTCATCAAAGCCTATCTGATGGAGTTCGGCGGGCAGTAGAGGCTGATATGTTACTTACGTTTATCGCCGATATATAGCGAGCATATACCACACGATAGTTTTTTGTAACTTACATCGACAAAGCCGTTTTTTTTCATAATCTCTGCCATCTCTCTATTCTGGGGGAAAGCCGATATCGACCGGGGCAGGTACTCGTAAGCCAATTTGCTTTTGGCGAATATTTTCCCAAGTATCGGCAGCAGACTGGAGTAGATTTTGTACCCTTCTCTTATGGGAAAATGTTCGGGAGTCGATAGCTCGAGTATTACGAGTCGTCCGCCCGGACGAAGTACACGCAGCATCTCGGAGAGTCCTTCGTCGAGGTTCTCGAAATTGCGTACCCCGAAAGCTACCGTAATGGCGTCGAACGAATTGCTGTCGAGGCTTAGGTGGCAACAGTTTTGCCGTTCGAACTCGATTGCCTTGCCGAGTCCGAGTCGGTCGACCTTTGTCTTTGCCTCTCTCATCATATTGTCGGATATATCGATGCCCAGTATTTTATGTGGCTGTAGCGACCTGTATGCCTCGATAGCAAAATCGCCTGTGCCTGTGGCTACGTCGAGTATGTTTTGCGGGCGGAGGTCAGTGAGGTACATAAGCCCACGGCGACGCCATCGTTTATCGAGATTCCACGACATGGTGTGATTCATTCGGTCGTAACTATGAGCTATGGTGTCGAACATACGCTCTACCTGCGTGCTTTTCGACTGATTGTTTTCGTTGTACGGCAATACTTTTTCTACTTTATACATAAAATATTGGTTGTTCGTTTAATCGACTATTTCTACCTTGAAGCTACCTAAGCGGAAATTAACCTTTATAAGTACCGGACGTCGCTTGTAATCGTCTGTAAAATAGATAGCTACGCCCTCTTTGCTAAACATTTTTATGCCTGAGAATATAGGTGTGAATTTGTGGCATTTATACACCTTACCTCTCTGTTTTATCTGTTCTTTGCCTCGATAGACTACTCGTGTATTGTTGATTTTTTCGTCGAAATATATAGGAAATATTAGTGCGTCGTTAGGTTTGAGCTTGTCCCAGTTGTACGAACGCAGAGCAAATATCCCCGATACGATATCGTAGAATCGTTCCGACGTCTCGAATCGTCCTTTGATGGAACTCTCTACATAATCGTCGTGATATGTTACCTCTTCGTATTGCCTGTAGCCGCCCTCGTTGGCATTTCTTACGAATTTGTAGGGTTTCATCGTCTCAGTGGAGAAGATAGAGCGGAATACATCGTGGAAATGAAATATATCGTCGACGATACCTATGGCATACATGTCTATTTTCACGTCGTAACAATCTTTTTCGTCCCACTTTACTTTTTTCGAAGATATTATGACCTCTCCGCCCTTGATGAAACCATATTTTGCGTTGTATTTGAGGGTCTCTCCTTCGAAGTTAAACGACTGATTTTGAGTGTAAACCTGCTTTATGGATATTATTGCAAGTGTGGCAAGCAATATATATTTCATATTTTGTAAAATGTGATTTATTATTGTGTAAATAAACGATTTATCTCATATCGTTCACCGATATTCCTTTGTATTGTCGGGGGTCGAAAGTGAATGTACTATTGCTTGGTATCGGTCGGTAGCTGCCTACTTCGATATCTATCCTCTGCCCGTTTCTGAAAGCCGATTCGATCTTCGTTATATTGCTTGTCGATTTATTGATAAATACTCGTATGCGGAATAGATCGTTGCTCTTGTCGTGCGGTAGAAGTGCTATGGCATACTCTTTGTCGGACACTACGGTAGGGTCGAAATCGACACGATATATACCTTTGTAGCTCTTTATGAAGCCTATCGGAGAGGTCTCTTGCAGTTCTTTTGTAGTTGGTGTGGTTATGGTTACTTCGTTTAGGTTTGGATAATATACCCACTGTGTTTTACCGTCGAAAAAGACCTCCATCTCTTTGTTTTTCAGATAAAACTTATTCCCCGATAGTCTTGCTTCTAATGTTTCGACTGTAGGTTTGTTGCTGTCGGGCTCTTTGATACTCATTTTTAATGTAGTACTACAAGCCGATTGGTTTATCTTCTCTGCAGCCTTGTCGAGTATGGCTATTGCCTTAGAGTCTGATTTAATGCGTTTTGTGGTAGGCTTCTGTGCTGCTACGGAAGTTATCGTAAGTATCGATATTATCATTATGACGATTCGTTTCATAATAAACGGTGATGTTATCTTATTGTAATAATTATAATTGTGTACCTTTGACTTACTTTTTATATAAAAGTAAAAAAGAGTTTTTCACAGAAAAACTCTTTTTTGTCATCATTCATTTGCTTCTGCAACAACTCCGATTCTCTTTTGCCTGAGGCGACTTACATTCTTTCTTGTCGCCCGATTGGCATTCCTTTTTTTCTACCGCTTTCACTTCGTACCCCATTTTTTCGAGCGATTTTCGTAGCGATTCGGGAGTCGTCTTCTGTGACTGATATACTATCGTCAGCTTCTGTCCTTCGAGGTCGAATATCAAGTCTTTAACGCCTTTTTCGAAAGGTATTACCTTCTCTATACGGTTCTTACAATGGTCGCCATGCATATTGGGTATGAAAAACATGACAGTCTCTTCTTTCTCTTTGGCGTTGATAGTCGTGATACCGACCAATAGTGCTATTACAATAACTAATTTATTTACCATACTATCCAATAATTTTTTATGAACTATACTATTCGATACAAATATCCGTAAAAAGTTTAATCGAGATAGATTAAATAAATTTTTTGCCGTTGGGCATAGCCTCTACATCGGCTACAAACTGACGTATTTTATACTCTTCGTCTTTGCGACAGATAAGCAATACATTATTGTATTGTGCTATCAGATAGCCTTGTAGACCATCTATTACTGCAAGATTTCCTTCGGGCATCACGATGATATTATCGGAGGCATCGTAAACTTTTTTCAGGCATTTATACGATACGTTGCCTTTCTCGTCTTTATATCCTAAGTCGTAGAGACTCTGCCAGGTACCGAGGTCTGACCATCCGAAATCTGCCATAAGCACATACACATTGTCCGATTTTTCCATTATACCGTAGTCGATGGAAATATTTTTGCAAGTAGGATATATTGTATCTATATATTCTTGCTCTTTGTCGGTATTATAGAAGTTTTTGCCTTCGGCAAAGCGTACCGATATCTCGGGCAGATACTCTTCCAAAGCCTCTGTAATAGCCTGCATATTCCATAGAAACATTCCCGAATTCCAATAAAACTCACCCGACTTCAAGAAGATTTCGGCTATTTCGCGATTCGGTTTCTCGATGAAAGTTTTCACCTTGCGTAGTACGCTGTTGCCATCGGTGATCTGTATGTATCCGTAGCCGGTCTCGGGGCGTGTCGGTTTCATACCGAGCGTGAGCAGCGACCGACGGTTTTTGTCCACAAAATCGAGCCCTTGCCTCAATACTCTGATATATTCCGTTTCGTCGGTTATAAGGTGGTCGGAAGGAACGACTATGATATTTGCATCTTCGCAACGTGATTTTATCTTGTAGGTAGCGTATGCAATGCAGGGGGCAGTATTGCGTCTCATAGGTTCGAGAAGTATATGGTCGGGATTCATCGAAGTCAATTGGCTTATAATTAGATCTTTGTAAGCAGCATTCGATACTATGTAGATGTTTTCGGTGGGTACTAAATCTTTGAAACGATCGAATGTGATTTGCAGTAGCGAACGTCCGGTGCCGAAGAAATCCAAAAATTGTTTGGGGCAATCGGTCTTACTGAAGGGCCAGAATCGACTGCCTACACCGCCTGCCATAATGATACAATAGTTATTTTGCATATCGTTTTGTGTGTTTTATGATTTTGGTTTAGAGTATGAGTGCACAAAGATACAATCTTTTTCCCGATAAATAACCTTCATTTGATTTTGGTACACAAAGGCAATATATTTTTGTACAAAAATTAAGGTCTAAAAGCCTTAGAAAACACTGCAAAACAGCAATGAAAGCCAACAAAAAAGCTGCCCTCTGTCGAAGAAAGGCAGCCTTTTGCTTTGTGTGTGTGGATTCTCTCTTAACTGAGTCCCTCTATCTGTCCGTCGACGATGTCGATATAGCGTGCCTGTGGGTTTTTGGGCAGCCCCGGCATACGCATTATCTCGCCTGCGATAGCCACCACAAATTCGGCTCCGCTATTTACGACCAGATCCGTTACCTTAAATCTGAAGCCTGAGGCAACGCCGTATGCTTTTGGGTCTGCCGAGAACGAAAATTGTGTCTTGGCGATACATACGGGTAGGTAGTCGAGTTGAGTGCCTTTGATTTTGTTCAGTACCTTGATGGCTTTGTCGCCGAAGACCACGTCGCGAGCACCGTATATGTTCATTGCTATCTTTTCGATTTTTACCTTCACCGAGTCGTTGTCTTCGTATGCGAATGTCAGCGGTTTAGAAGGGTCTTTCTCTACTGCATCGACAAGCTGGCGTGCCAGAGCCTCAGCCCCTTTGCCGCCTTCGGCAAATGCTTCGTTGATGGCGAAACGTATTCCGCGGTCGGAGCAGTATTTACGTACGAGCTCTATTTCTCTGTCGGTATCTGTTGGGAAACGGTTGAATGCTACGACTATTGTCTGTCCGAACTTGCTGAGGTTGTCGATATGTTTTTGCAGATTAGCCAGTCCCTTGGTGAGACCTTCGATATCTTCCTCTTTTATCTTGTCTATCGGTGTGTCGCCGTGCATCTTAAGTCCTTGTGCAGTAGCTACTACGACGGTAGCTTTGGGTTGTAATCCACTTTTGCGGCATACGATATCGAAAAACTTTTCGGCTCCGAGGTCGGCTCCGAACCCTGCCTCCGTGATAGCATATTCGCCGTGCGACATTGCCATCTTGGTAGCCAGTAGCGAGTTGCAGCCGTGGGCGATATTGGCGAACGGTCCTCCGTGTACGAAAGCTGCCGTATTTTCGGTGGTCTGTACGAGGTTAGGATTGACGGCGTCTTTGAGCAACACCGTTATGGCTCCCGCCACGCCGAGGTCTTTGACTGTAAACGGCTCACCTTCGGTCGTATATGCAAGGGTTATGTTTTCTATACGGCGACGCAGGTCTTCGAGGTTCTCTGCCAGACATAGTATAGCCATTAGCTCAGAGGCAGGCGTTATGTCGAAGCCCGACTCTTGTGTAACACCGTTGGTGGCTCCGTTCAGCCCTGTTACAACGTAGCGGAGGTTGCGGTCGTTTACGTCGAGGACACGCTTCCATACCACTTCTTTCAGCCTTTTTGGCGAATCGGATTGATATATATAATTATCCAACAGTGCCGAAATGGTATTGTGTGCCGAAGTAATGGCGTGGAAATCGCCTGTGAAGTGTAGGTTGATGTTTTCCATTGGTAATACCTGCGAATAACCGCCGCCGGCAGCACCGCCCTTCATGCCAAAGACAGGTCCGAGCGAGGGCTCGCGTAGAGCCACGATGGCTTTTTTACCGATACGGTTCAGACCTAGAGCCAAACCGATAGATACGGTTGTTTTACCTATACCTGCCTTAGTGGGGGTGATGGCGGTAACGAGTATAAGATTACTCTTTTTTATCTTTTTGTCGTCGAGCAGCGTAACGGGTACTTTTGCCATATAATGACCGTAAGAGTACAGGTCGTCGCTCGAAATACCGATGGAAGATGCTACTTCCGTTATTTTCTTCAGAGGTGTCTCTCTTGCTATTTGAATATCAGTTTTCATTTTAATTTAGTATGTTTTTTAGTATTGATTATTATCGGTGGCAAAAGTAATAAATAATATTTATATTGATGGTGATGTGATATTACAGTTAGTTTTTCGTGTGTAAAAAGAATTGAAACGTATAGTGGCGACTTAGTAATTTTATCGAGGAAAAACTATAATATTTATCTGTTAAATCGGCAATAAAAAATCACTACTTATGAGTATTGCCTGCGGTATTGCCAGGCACTACTTTTGCGGAGTTTTTTGAGACCAACAATTAAAATAATAATAGATTAATAGAAAATGAGAAGAACATTATTCAGTTTATTTTTTGTGCTTGGGGCTTTGGGGCTTCTGCAGGCACAAACTTATCACTATGTAGGCAACTATCAAACTCCGCCTTCGAGTAATAGGTACGATGGATTTAATACTCAAAATGCTCCTACATTGTGGGTTTACAACAACTCGGCTTCGCAGCTGGTCTACCCCGCCTCCGACCTGCAGCCACTCGTAGGCAAGTTGATTACCTCAGTCAAATTTAAGTTTTACAACGAAAGTTGGTACCATTCCGAAGTGTATTCGAGTACGATGAAAATCCATATCACCGAAGTGGGTCAGGAGAAGTTGAAATACGACTCTGCAGGCCTCAATGCTTATGTTTGGTACGATGTCGATTTGAACTCGTCGCAAATAGCTATAACAGATACATTTACACCTTACAATGTTGTTGGGAACGACCGAGAGTTGGTGTTCGACTTCTCGTCGAATCCGTATCTATACAATGGAGGTAACCTTCTGATAACGGTTACTGCTTCGTCTGACGTTAATGCAGACGGGGCTGTAGTGGCATATTATTATTATAAGCCGTCGCATAGGAAAAAATGTGTGGCAGTATGGGGAAGCGATTCTCGTCAGTTTTCGAATGTCTACACTGCTGGCGGACGTATTTTAAATAATGGAGTCGGTTTAGGTTACTCGACTGCTATCGACAACTACCTCCCCGTAGTTGCTTTCGGTTATCGTGAAAATCTAAACGCCAACTGCACCACGCCTTCGTCGATTAGGGCTATCGATTCCACACACAATTCGGTAAAGATAGCTTGGACGGCAGGCGGCTCCGAAACGGAATGGATAGTACAATACCGCAAAGCCTCCGAGACCGCTTGGACTACATTCTCGCCTAACATTACCGCTACACCCGAAGCTACTATCGCCGGGCTCGAAGCAGGTACACAATATGCTTTTAGAGTGAAAGCCGTTTGTAGCCCGACCGAAGAGAGTATGTTTGGTACTCTGTTTTTGCATAAAACTCTTTGTACTTCCGTATCGACTGTGTCGGAGAATTTCGAAGGTACGCCTGTGGAATCTATTCCCGACTGCTGGACAAGGATTATCGGCAGTAGTATAACTAAGTTTCCTTCGGTCGTGGCAAAGAATACAAACGCCGGAGTACCGTCGAACGCAATGGCATTTACCCATAAGCGCCTTCAGTATCTTATACTTCCTGCAATGAATGTACCACTGAGTACCTTGCAACTCAAATTCAAACTAAACAGAGAGGCTGTGGGAAGCGGTGTCTTCGAGGTCGGCTATATGTCTGCCCCGAACGATACGTCGACGTTTGTTGCGGTCGCCTCTTTCGACGACAGCAAGTATAAGGAAATGTTGCCTAAACAGGTGTATTTTGTCGGCGTTGCCGACAATAGCGGAGCAAACCGTTATATTGCTTTCCGTTGTGGCAATAGCCCTGAGATAGGTGGCTTCGACTACTACTATTGGGTCGACGACGTAGAGGTATCGTCTGCTCCTACCTGTATACCGACGACCAATCTCAAAGTGTCGAATATCAAACCCAACGCTGCCGATATATCGTTCAAACACGAGGCTTCGGCTAATACTTGGCAGTATGTCTATACGGACGACCCGTCGGTAAGTCCCGATTCGCTTACACCTACTACCATTACTTCCGATAGCATTACCGTATCGGGACTGGCTCCAGACACCGAATATCGCTTCTGGGTGAGGACTAAGTGTAGTCCGACCGAGTTGAGCGATTGGAATCTGGTGCCCTTAACGTTCCGTACCGATTGCCGACATATAAAGACTATTCCTTTGCTGGAGGACTTCTCTTCGTCCCAGGCACACAACGGCAATCTGCCGAGTTGCTGGACGAAAGTATTATCATTCAAAGGAGGATGGCCTCAAAGAATATACCCCGAAGTAGTAGACGGTAAGTTGGCATTAAAAGCCAATAATTCGTACTTAGATAAAAAACAAAACCTCGTTGTTATGCCTAAGTTCGAAGTGGCTCTCGATACGCTCGAAGTATCGTTTACTCTCACTCGTACAGACAAAAAGAGTGCTCCTTTTATTGTCGGTGTCATGTCTGACCCGTCGGATTCCGCTACTTTCGTCGCTATGGATAATATTGCTTCCACAGACAACCTACCGCATACGTACGACGTATCGCTTGCAGCTGCTCCGCCTACTCATCGGTATATAGCATTCCGCCTGAAACCTAATACGACAGGCTCTTCGGGTTACGAGATGGACGACTTGGACATCCACCGCTTGCCGGCCTGCCGCAGACCGATAAGTCTCTCCGTAGAGGAAGCTACTATTTCAACCGATTCGGCAGTAGTATCGTGGAATGCGGGCGGCACCGAGACACGCTGGACATTGGAATACAAAACAAGAGCTGCCGGTGAGTGGACAACAATCGACAGCATATCGACCACACATTACACGTTGAAGCATTTGAAAGCATCTACTCAGTATCTGGTACGAGTGAAATCGCTCTGTACGGCAATATCGTCGGAGAGTGCCTTTACAAGCGAGTCGATTTTCTATACCTTGTGTGGTGCTACCGCATTGCCTTGGATGGAAGACTTCTCACAGGCTACCGCCACGATGTTCCCGCCGAGATGCTGGGCACGTTACGACCAGAAAGCTTCCGACGTATTCGGTGGTGCCGAATTGAAAAATGTAACAACGTCATCTTTCCTTTCAGGAATATGGCAATACGACAATAGTACATACGGAATGAATACAGGTGGCAAAGCCAAGATAAACATATTCGGCATCAGCACCTATGGATGGTTGGTAACACCATCGATACGATTGGAGGCAAATAGTGTTCTCGAATTCGATTTGTCGTTTACCAAACATAATAGCTCCGATAAGGCAGCCGGCAACAGAGATGACGATAAGTTTATGGTGATAGTATCTACCGACAATGGTACGACGTGGGCAAGAGCCAACGCTACCGTATGGAGCAACGACAGTACTGCTACACACCGCTTGAATAACGTGAGCAATATAGCTACTCCGTTTACGGTAGACCTATCGAAATATTCGGGAGTAGTAAAGATAGCATTCTATGCCGAGTCGTTGGTAGGTAATGGCGACAACGACCTTTATCTTGATAATATCTTAGTGAAAAGAAATATCCCACCGACAGTAGTAACACTGCCTGCCGACAACATTACCCACAATACCGCTACACTGCATAAAAAGGTAACGGAGGGTAGCTATCTTATCGACGAAGAGGGCTTTTTCTACAAAGCCGATACCACAAGTGCTCTGTGGAGACAAACGACCGATAGCGTACTTACAGAGCTATCGCCACACACTACTTATCTGTACTATGCATTTGCCCAAGTAAGCGACTCAGTTTACCGAGGAGCAACCCTAAGCTTCACCACTACGGGTGATCCGGTAGTACACCCGACGGTTACTACCGAGGCAGCT
>ERZ773070.93-NODE-93-length-68259-cov-5.538839_pt1 | contig 68259 bp, 52 predicted proteins | sample MGYA00580618_ERZ773070 | MGnify/ENA primary metagenome ERZ773070 (study PRJEB29015, sample SAMEA2738023) | human oral metagenome | biome: human oral; feature: human-associated habitat; material: dental | place: China | collected 2019 ...
AAAATTAATTCATATCTTGCCATTTTTCTGCTACTTTATTTCTTTAACCTCTTGTGGGAGATTCAATAGATTTTAGTATGTTTTTAGAGGCTTTCGATATAGAGAAACTCTTCTCTTCGGTAAGGTCTATACGGAAGAAAAGTATTTTCATAGCAAATAAGCAACATATTGCTATAGAGGCAATAGTAATAATATATACGTGTATTTTCTTGTTTTTCATTTATCTATATAATATAAGATTTTATTTTACCGCTTGCTTGGGATACTCTATTCTCGAGTGGTATATATTGATAAGTTTCTCTTTTAGAACACTTTTGGCTATCTCTACATGCTTGAATGTCAGAGGCGACTCCTTGAACGCTTGGTCGGCTACCTGCCCGTTGATGATGTCGTCGACGAGTTTACCGATAGTCTCTTCGCTATACTCTTTGAGGCTTCTGGAGGCTGCCTCTACCGAGTCGGCCATCATAAGTATCGCCTCCTCTTTGGTCTGAGGCAATATCCCGTTGTAAGTGAATAGACTTTTGTCGATAGTAATGTCTGGTGATTCGTTCTGAGCCTTGATATAGAAATATTTTACCACACTCCTGCCGTGATGCGATCTGATGAAGTTTATTATCTGTTTGGGCAAGCTGTTTTGTTCGGCGATTTTAACTCCGTCGTCGACATGCGATATTATTATTCGGGCAGCCTCTTGGTAGGTCAAGTCATTCAATGGGTTGAAGCCCGATACTTGATTTTCGATGAAACACATCGGATTTTTCATTTTTCCCAAATCGTGATACAATGCTCCTGTTCGAGCAAGCAAGGTATTTGCATTGATTTTCTGTGCTATAGCCGTTACAAGAGTAGATACTTGTATTACATGCTGAAAGGTACCCGGAGCCTTAGCCGAAAACTCCATCAACAACTTATTGTTAATGTTAGATAGCTCTACCAGAGTGACATCCGACAGATATCCAAACATTTTCTCGAATATGTATATCAATATATATGCAAATAGCAACAGCAATGCATTTATGGCAAACACAAGATAAGGATGCCATGTAAATACGAAATTACCCGTATCTATAATAGTACAACACGAATATATCAGTGCGTAGGTAATGAATATCGATAACGCACTACGCACAAGTTGCGCTCTGTGAGTCAGCTGCTTAAGAGTCGAAACAGCTATCATACCTGCCGGTATATGTAGCATAATAAATATAAAAGGCGACGGTACGAACAGTGCAACTATCAGAACCACTATGTTATGCACAAACAGAGCAGTACGCCCATCGAAAAATATACGGATAATGATAGCCATAAGTGTAAACGGTACTAAGTCTATCATATCGGGTTCATAATTCATTATTAGCGAGGCTGCTCCTATCACGATCAGTATCATAAGGATAATGAAAGCAGCGTTCTTGAGACGTATGAACTCGGGGCGGAAAAGTACCACATATACCACAAAAAGCGACAGCAATGCCGCTATCATAAATATATCGGCTATCGATACCAGACGATTGTCTTTGTCTGGAGTATTCTGCGAATACTCTTTGGCAAGCGAGTCTAATATCTTACCCTGCTCGTATTTTACAATCTCGCCTTTATCGATGATACGCTCACCTGCTTGCACCATACCGCTCGAGAGAGGAATACTCTTAAGTAGCTCATTGAGAGTCATATCGGATTTGTTCTTATCCATATTAAGGCTCACTACGACGAATCGTGATACGTTGAGCGAATCGAGCCGAGAGGTAGATATTGGGTATGTAGACGATATATAATTAATTGCCGAAGAGAGTGTAAGTAGACTTTTCACCTCTACCTTACGCCAGATATTCGATGAATCGCTGACGTTGATATATTTCAACTGCAACTTCTGGAAATCGTCGTACTCTGCCTGCGATATCACGCCTTTTTTATAGATGTTTTGAATGGCTTTCTGCAGATAATAGCGTGTCTCTCTATCGATAAGACTATCAGCCATAAGAGCGCTAAGAGCAGACTTTTTTTTGCTCAAATCGGCAATATAGTAAGGCACAAAAAAACGTTTTATACTGTCTCGCTCTGCCGATAGCTCTATTTTAGTCTTGTATACAGGGAAATCAAAAGGTGCCGTAAGCAGTTCGTAATGCCAAGGCTTGCCTACCTCGTATTTCTTATCGAAGTGTGTACGCTGTGGAAACATTTTGAATATCAAAAACGTAGTAACCACGAACATCAGTATATAGACAAGCGCTCTGGTATGTCGGTATTTGAATTTCATAACATATCGAACATTAATTGATTTTTAGAGTGCAAAAATACAAAAAAAGATTGCTCTTTGTATCCGACCAACCTTTTAGTTTCGTTGCCGTTATTTCGTTTTTATCGAATCGAGAGTATATTTTGGTGCTTTATCTTGTCGTTTATCGCCGTATATACAAGTTACTTACGATTTTTTTGCAAAATAATTTTATCCGAGATATTGTATGTTCGTTTTTTTTTGTAATTTTGCACTCCCGATTTTAATCAGGCGAGTTGAATAAAAAATAATATTGAGAGATTCAGTAGCTCAGCAGGTAGAGCACATCCCTTTTAAGGATGGGGTCCTGGGTTCGAGCCCCAGCTGGATCACGGATAGTTGCCCTAATCATAGTGGCAACTATTTGTTTTTTATAGCATAGCCTTATATACGGCAATCATTTTATTGCATAGCCTTGTGTATAATCGGAAAAAATAGTGTAAATTTGCACTCATTTTTGCAAAAAAAGGACATTGTGTAAGTAAACAAAACAATTTAGTAATGAGACTATTACAGCAGAAACTAATAAAATACGACGCTCCACAGAAAACCAAAGAAGCCGGTATATATCCGTATTTCAGAGCTATATCGAGCGAACAAGATACGGAGGTCGTTATGAGTGGTCGCAAAGTACTTATGTTTGGTTCGAACTCATACTTAGGACTCACCAACCACCCAAAAGTAAAAGAAGCAGCCATAGCAGCCACCAAAAAGTATGGCACAGGAATGGCCGGCAGTCGTTTCTTGAATGGGACTCTTGATATCCACGTCGAACTTGAACACAAACTGGCTAAATTCGTAGGCAAAGAAGAGGCGATAATTTTCTCTGCCGGTATGTTGGTAAACGTAGGAGTAATACCTGCTCTGACAGGCAAAGACGACTATATCATTTGGGATGAGCTAAACCACGCTTCGATAGTGGAAGGAGTACGACTGAGTTTCTCAAACACCATGAAATTCAAGCACAACGACATGGAGTCGCTCGAAAAACGTCTGCAAAGTTGCAACCCCGACAAAATCAAGATGATAATAGTCGATGGAGTCTTTTCAATGGAAGGCGACGTTACTAAGTTGGAAGAAATCGTGGCTCTTGCACATAAGTACAACGCCAATATCTATGTAGATGAGGCTCATTCTCTTGGTGTATTCGGTAAAAACGGTCAGGGCGTGTGCCACCATCTCGGACTTACCTCTGAGGTAGACCTCATAATGGGAACTTTCAGCAAATCGTTTGCCTCGATTGGTGGTTTCATTGCTACCGACTCTATTACAGCCAATTGGCTGCGACACAATGCACGTTCGTACATATTCAGTGCCTCGCCTACTCCGGCAGCTATGGGAGCCGCAAGTGCTGCCCTCGATATAATGATGAGCGAACCCGAACGTTTCGAACATCTCTGGCAGCTGACACACTACGCTCTCGAAGGCTTCCGCTCACGCAATTTCGAGATAGGACACACATCGACCCCGATAATACCTCTATTTATACGCGACAACGAAAAAACCTTTATGATTACTCGCGATTTGTTCGAAGAGGGTATATTCGTCAATCCTGTAGTATCGCCTGCCGTAGCTCCTAAAGATACGCTTATACGATTCTCGCTAATGGCAACACACACAATACCCCAGATAGATTTTGCTTTAGAGAAAATCACAAAAACATTCAAGAAATACGGTATTATCTAACTTCAAAAACGCAAAAGACAACCATTTATGAGTAAAGTAATAGTAATAGGAGCGGGAGGCGTAGGCACGGTAGTAGTACACAAGCTGGCACAGAATAGCGATGTCTTTACCGAAATACTGCTTGCGAGCCGTACCAAATCGAAGTGCGACGCAATAGCTCGAGATGTAAAGCAACGCTACGGCGTAGAGGTGAAGACCGCCGCCGTCGATGCAGACAATGTACCCGAATTGGTAAAGCTATTCGACGAGTTCAAACCCAAAATCGTCATAAACGTTGCACTGCCGTATCAAGACCTGACCATTATGGACGCCTGCCTCGAGAGCGGCGTGAACTACCTCGACACCGCCAATTACGAACCCAAAGACGAGGCACACTTCGAGTACTCTTGGCAGTGGGCATATCAGGATAAATTCCGCCGTGCGGGGCTTACAGCCATACTCGGCTGTGGATTCGACCCGGGCGTAACATCGGTCTTCACCGCATACGCCGCCAAACACTACTTCGACGAGATGCACTACCTCGATATAGTCGATTGCAACGCAGGTAATCACGGCAAAGCATTTGCCACGAACTTCAACCCCGAAATCAACATACGCGAAATAACCCAAGAGGGTAAGTATTGGGAAGGCGGCAAATGGCACACCACTGCACCGCTTTCGGTGCATCGCGAGCTCAATTACCCCGATATCGGCGTCAAAGACTCGTATCTGCTCTACCACGAAGAGCTCGAGAGTCTGGTGAAAAACTTCCCGTCGCTGCGTCGTGCCCGCTTCTGGATGACATTCGGGCAAGAGTATCTCACTCATCTACGCGTGATACAGAATATCGGTATGGCACGTATCGACGAGATAGACTACAACGGGCAAAAGATAGTACCGATACAGTTCCTCAAAGCCGTACTGCCCAACCCGCAAGACTTGGGCGAAAACTACACGGGACAGACCTCGATAGGTTGTCGTATTCGCGGGGTAAAAGACGGCAAACCGACTACACTGTACATCTACAACAACTGCTCACACGAAGCGGCATACAAAGAGACAGGCACGCAAGCCGTCAGCTACACCACAGGAGTACCTGCTATGACGGGAGCCTATATGTTCCTGACAGGCAAATGGAGCGGAGCAGGCGTATTCAATGTAGAGGAGTTTGATCCCGACCCATTCCTCGAAAAGCTCGCCCAGAGCGGGCTACCCTACCACTGCGAGGCAGACGGAGATATAGAGTTCGAAGCCTGAGGTTATTCTACACAAGCATAAAAAACGAGAATAACATTCGTCGTAGGCAAGGGTATTTCGTATTTTGTGGTTTGCGTAAAAAGAACTAATTTTGTAGTATTTATAATACATCGATAACAATATCATTTATTTTAACAACAAAAGAATACTAGATAATAAGAATTACATTATATGAGTGGCGGACTTTATTCGATGGAAGGTAAGGATTTCGACAAAACCCTCGACCTTACCAAAATCAAGCCTTACGGCGATACTATGAACGATGGTAAGACCCAATTGAGTTTTACCTTGCCTGTCCCTTGCGGCGATGAGGCTGTTGAAGCAGCTAAGCAGCTTATACGCAAGATGGGACTGGAGAATCCTCAGGTCGTTTTCTACAAACAACTCACCGAAGGCTTTACTTTTTTCAACTGTTACGGCTCCTCTACCCACACAGTCGATTATACACAGATACATGTACCCAAAGTAGAGAGTACTGTAATGGATATGCACGAATGCGACGAGTACATAAGGGAACATATCGGGCGTAAGATAGTCGTCCTCGGCGCTTCTACCGGCACCGACGCACATACTGTGGGTATCGACGCTATTATGAATATGAAGGGCTATGCAGGTCATTACGGGCTCGAGCGTTACGATATGATAGAGGCGATAAATATGGGTAGCCAGGTCGACAACGAAGATTTCATCGCTAAGGCGATAGAGGTCGGTGCCGATGCACTGCTCGTTTCGCAGACTGTTACCCAGAAAGACGTGCACATAAAGAACCTCGTCAACTTGGTGGAGCTACTCGAAGCCGAAGGGCTTCGCCATAAGATGATACTTATCTGCGGAGGTCCGCGTATATCGCACGAACTCGCTAAGGAGCTCGGCTACGACGCCGGCTTCGGTGCCAACACTTACGCCGACGACGTATCGTCGTACATTGCCGAAGAACTCGATAGAAGAATCAACAACAAATAAACATTATAACCTACATGGATAAAAATCAGATAAGAGAAGTAATAGCCAGACGCTGTGCCAAGGAGTTGAAAGACGGATTTGTAGTAAATCTCGGTATCGGCTTGCCGACTTTGATACCCAATTACTTACCCGAAGGCGTAAAAGTGGTGTTGCAGTCTGAAAACGGTCTGCTCGGACTTGGTCCCACGCCGGAGGAAGGCAAAGAAAACAAATACCTCGTCAATGCCGGCGGCGGATATATATCGGTACTACCGGGCGGCTCTATCTTCGACTCTTCTACCTCGTTCGGTATCATACGCGGCGGGCACGTCGACGTTACTATACTCGGTGCAATGCAGGTAGACGAGCAAGGCAACCTTGCCAACTGGATATTGCCCGGAGGTAAGACAATCGGTATGGGCGGGGCTATGGACTTGCTCGTGGGAGCCAAGGAGGTAATACTTGCTATGGAGCATACCGCCAAGGGTAAACCAAAAATTTTGAAGCGGTGCACTCTGCCACTGACAGCTCCGCACGAAGTGGATATGATAGTAACCGAAATGGGTGTAATGAAGATAACGCCCGATGGTATAGTGCTCTCGGAGATAAACCCCGATTTTACCGTCGACCAAGTGCAGCAAAATACGGAGGCAACACTTATAATATCGTCGGATTTGAAACCGATGTTCTAATATCGTTAATACAATAAACAGAGTAAAGATATGCTTAAAGTAGGAGACAAATACGAATACGAGTTTTCGTACACGCAACAGGATGTAGAACTCTTTGCCCGCGTTACGGGCGACAACAACCCTATCCACATCGATGCCGAATTTGCTAAGACGACCCCATTTGGTCGCCCGATAATGCACGGCTTCTTGTCGGGGGCTGTATTTTCGAAGGTGTTCGGTACGCTCTTCCCTGGGCAAGGCACGATATATATGTCGCAAGAGATGAAGTTTCGTGCGCCGATGTTTGTCGATACCAAATACAAGGCTCTCTTCGAGGTTACGGCTCATAATGCCGAAAAACATTCGGGCACCGTATCGTGTCGTATCGTCGACGGTGAGGGTAAAGATTGTATCACGGGCGAGGCAATGCTAAAGCACTTTACGCAGTTTTAAGACGAGGCAGTAAACCCTATTCTTTTTCTCCATAAGAAATAGGCTCTGTAAAAATATGCAAGAGGTTGTCCCTGCGAGGATAGCCTCTTGTTTGTATCTTGGAATCACTCCTTAGCAATATTTGCAAATATATTGAGCGAACGTTCGAAACCGACGTAAGTATTGATTGTAATGTATATGTGCCAAAATTGGCATATTCACAGCGATACCCGCCGCCCGATAATCACCTACCACATACCGACAATTCACGAATTGTCTCATAAATAATAGGGCAAACACGCTATACGGGCAATCACAAGGATTGCCCCTACATTTTCCCATTTTGTGCTTCGCACAAAACAGACCGGCCTACGCGCCGAGACGGGAACCCGCTTGTGCGAAAGTGAGCGAAGAAAAACGTCGAACTGTCTGAGCCGAAGGCGAGTTTTCGACGTTCAGCGAACGAGCACATTCAGCGGGTCGGCTCGGTGCGTCGAGCCTTGACGTTCTTTTGCATACTTTTCTTATGTCAAGATAAGAAAAGTATGTGGGTTTGGGCAACGCCCAAGAGATAACATTTGATATACGAACAACATCAGGGCAATCACGAGGATTGCCCCTACATTTTTGTGCTTCGCACAAACCACAATTCAACGCTTACACGCTTCAACATCCCTACATTTCTTCATTTTTAACTCTTAATTTTTAATTCTCCTCGCCCCTACATATCCAAAACCGGCACCTCATCGAAATGGGTTTGCAGGCAACAATTTTACTATCTTTGCAAAAAAAATCGCTATCCGTATGCTCCGAAAACTATTACGACAAAATATCAGCAAGGCACAGCTCTTTGGTTTTGCCGTCGCCAACTTCGCAGGACTGACCATAGTACTGCTCTCGATACAGCTGTATCTCGACGTCCGCCCCATCTTCGACGGCAAAGATAGTATCTTGAAAAAAGACTACTTCGTGGTAACCAAAAACGTTTCCATCATCAACTCTCTGATAGGACATTCGGGCTTCTCGGCAGAAGATATAGCCCGCCTCGAGAGTCAGAGTTTCGTCGGTAGAGTGGGCAGCTTCACCTCGTCGCAGTTCGAGGTCTACGGCGACATCTCGGCTGCGGGTATGAACTTCGGAGCCGACCTATTTTTCGAGGCTATACCCACAGAATTTATCGATATACGGAGCGATAAGTGGCACTTCGACCCACAGAAAAAGTTCATTCCCATCATAGTACCGCAAAACTACCTCGACCTGTACAACTTCGGCTTCGCCACCTCACGTAAGATGCCGAGCATATCGAGCGGCACGGTACAAATGGTGCGTTTCGACCTCAATATAGCCGGCAACGGCACGGTAGAGAAGTTCGAAGGCGGTATCGTCGGTTTTTCGAATAGGATAAACACCATACTCGTGCCCCAAGAGTTTATGACGTGGGCAAACAGCCGCTTCGCTCCCGACAAGCGAGTGCTTCCCGCCCGTCTGATAGTGGAGATATCCAACATCACCGACCCGTCGATAGCTACCTTCTTCCGCGACAACGGCTACAAGATAGAGGGCGAAAACCAATCGGTGGGGCGTATGGCATACTTCCTGCGGGTAGCCTTCGTCGTATGTCTGCTCATAGGCGTCGTTATCTTCGCTCTATCGTTTGCCATACTGGTGCTGAGTATATATCTCATCTTGCAGAAAAACAGAGAAAAAATCGGCAACCTGCGTCTGGCAGGCTATCCCCGACGAGCCATCGTATTGTTTTACTTCTCGCTGACGAGCATCGTCGATACTGCTGTAACGCTGCTATCGGTGCTTACGGTATTTGCACTACGCCCGCTGTATATGTCGCGTATAGTAAGAGTAGTAGATGCAGAACCGACGGTATGCGTCGCCGGCGTAGTCGTAGCTACTGCCGTAGCTCTGCTTGCGGCTATCAGCCTGCTGAATTTTGTAATTATAAAGAATAAAGTAGAGTAATCGGCACGCCGCCGTGCTCAATAGTTTTCGATATTCTCTTTTATAGCCTCCATAAGCCATACCGGCGTCGAGGTGGCACCGCATATCCCTACCGACGAGGCTTGCATTATCTTCTGAGGCTCCAAATCGCCGATAGACGATACAAAAACTGTATTGGGGTTCACCGAGCGGCAAACCTCGAAAAGCACCTTGCCGTTAGAAGAGTTTTTCCCACTGACGAAGACAATCATATCGTACCGCGAGGCAAACTCTTTTAGCTCGGGGATGCGGTTCGACACTTGGCGACAAATGGTATCGTAATATTGGAAGTCGACCCCACTTTGAAGTCTGTTTTTGATATGTTCGACGATGCTTTTGAATTCGTTTAGCGATTTTGTGGTCTGCGAGAATAGTATTACTCTACGCGAAAAGTCGAGCTTCGATAGATCTTGTTCGTTTTCGACCACAATAGCCGAATACCCTATCTGCCCCTCCAGACCGACAACTTCGGCGTGTCCTTTCTTACCGAAAATCACTATCTGAGCATCGGGATACTCCTCGTGAGCTCTTTTTATCTTTTGCTGTAAGCCCAATACCACATTGCACGATGCGTCGATGATATTGATATTGTTTTCTCGGGCTATTTTGTAAGTTTCGGGAGGTTCGCCGTGGGCTCTGAATAGTACGGTAGTATTACGAAGTTGTTTGAGTTGGTCGTGGTCTATAGTCTGCAATCCTCGCCTATTGAGCCGCGACACCTCTTCGGAGTTGTGCACTATATCGCCCAAGCAATATAGATTGTCGGTATCCGATAGCTCTCGCTCGGCTTTGCGTATAGCCCTTATTACGCCCCGACAAAAGCCCGAACCTCTATCTATCTCTACTTTTATCTTTTTTTTCATACCCGAAACCAAGTGATTATATACGTGTATTAGTACTCTACGAGGTAGTCATAGGCTACTATCGCTTGCCGCCCGATAGCCTAAGAGTCATCACGTTGTACATCTTGGTCAACTCCGCCTTTCGTATCTGGTTGCGGTATATATCTTCCAATATTTTTGCGAAATCGTAGGTCTGCACTATTATCTTTACATCGCTTTTGGATATCTTGTACGAATAGTCTTTTTGCTCGCCTTTGAGTACTATCTCTATGTTTTTGTCGGTATTCTGCGAAAAGAAATTGACGACGTCGTCTACATCTTTCCGACGATATATTACCTGTTCGTATGTAACCCCGAAATCGTTGTATTTATTACATGCCGCATCGTCGGCTACAGGAGTGGAGGCCGAAACATCTCCGACACGAGCAGTGAGCTGTCGGTGAGCTATAGGATGCCCCACAAGATTACTTATCAGGCTAAAATTGCCTTGCTCGTCGGCTATCGGTTTGAGGTATGTCCGCGAGACGTTCGAAGCGTTTTGCATGTTTTTGTGCTCGTAGTCGCCTACCGTCTGGTATTTGGCGTCTTTTACCAAACGATAGTCTTTGGCTATGGTCTCGGCTTTGAGCAACAGGTGTCTCAGTGTGCTGTCGACGATAGGGATATCGCGTTCTACCTCGTCGAGAGTAATACGCCAAAGCAGAGTATCGGCTCGTTTACGGCTTTCGACCTGTCGAGGGTATCGGGTGTGAAGAGTATCGAGCAGCCTTTTGGCTTCGTCGTAGGTTTTCGTCTCATATAGCTTCGACGCTCTCAGATATAGAGCATCGGCTTTTTGGCGGTCGCTGTTGCCGCAGGCAATCAAGATGGTAGCAGCCAGTATGATGATTGATTTTTTCATATAGTTTATTTTTCGTTGTTAAGTTCGGCAAGAAGGCGGTCGATAGTGGGAATATCTTTTTCGAATACATATAGCTTTATTCCCCAAGTCTTACCCATAAGTGTAGGGTCTAGGGGCAAAGTAGAGTCTTCCGACAAGAAACTTTCTACTCCGTTTTCTCTCAGAAAATCGCGTTCGTACATTGCTTTGTACATATTGTCGTACGACTTGTAAATTACGGTCTGGTCTTTCATTTTATACTACTTCGATTTATAATATTCTACCAATTTATTGTGGGCAAAGAAAACATTACATCGTAAGATTTCTTCGTATGCTGTTTATCCTCATCAATATATAGTCTCTTTGTATCGAGTATCTATGTCTGCCAGACGGGAGTTTACCATCTGCTCTATATCGTCGTTTGCTTTGTAGTTTTCTTTCAGAGTCAGAAGATATTGTTTCGCCTGATAGTCGTCTTTTTTCGCTATGTATATGTCTGCCAGTAGTATGAACGAACGAGCTATCCAATACTGGAAAGGCGACTTTTTGTCGATGAAAGCGACTATTTCGTCTTCGCTCTGCTGGAGTTGTTTCTGGTAGAAATAGTACTCTGCCATAATAAACGCCGACTCGGCTCCGATACTATTGCTGACATCGTTTTTGAGCACTTCCACATCTTTTATAGCTTCCGTCCAATTGCCAAGAGCGATAAGCGACTTCATACGGCAGTAGCGAGCTTCGCGCTCTACTTCGGGTGTAACGGGGCTATCGAGCAATATATTGGCATTGTCTACCACTTGCGAATGGTTATTGGTGCGGTAGTAACAGCGGAGTATTCCGAGTTGCGACTTGAACCTCGTCTGCGGACTTGCCGATACCTCTTTGAGTTTCTTGAAGTACTTGGCTGCTTCATCGAACTGCTTTTGGTCGAATGCTATCTCTCCCGCTTTTACCAACGATTCTTCTTGATATTCGTTACCATCGAGCAATGCAAGTATCTTATATTTTTCCAGAGCAGCCTTGGTATTGTCTTTTTCGTAGTAGCTCTCGGCAAGGTAATATGTGGCATTCACACAGTTGAGAGTAGTTGCTTTATTGCTTGTACAATACCTGCTCAGATAACTATCGAGAGCGGGTATGGCTTGGTTGTAGTCCTTTTTGGCATAGACCTTCTCTGCCGCTATATACGATAGAGAATCTTCTTTCGACGACGACCCGCCGTCGCTCAGTCCAAGCGATTTAGTGTATTTGATATAAGCACTTACGTCGTTTTTGTCGACATATAAGTTTTGCATACTTTCCAGAGCCACATTAGTCTGCTCGCTACCCGGATAACGCTCTACCACTTTTTTATACGCAGCTATAGCCATATCGTTTTGCCCCATATTTTCGTAGAGCATTCCTATTTCGAGACTTGCTTTTCGTGCTATGGGGTTTTGCGGATATTTTTCCAATACCACATTGTATTGCCCTATAGCATCGTTGTATTTGTTTTGTAATACATAAGCACGTCCGATTTCGTACTGAGCCTTAGGAGCGTATACCGAATTCGGATATTTTTTTATAAGCGACTGAAGGTCTGCTATCTCTTCTCTGTATTTCTTCTGAAGTCCCTTGATGAAAGCCTTCTGATACAGAGCATAATCGGTATTGGTCGAGTTCGACGATATTACTTTCGTATACGAAGTGGCTGCACTCGTGAAGTTTCGTTCGTAGAAATAGCAGTCGCCGATACGACACTGTGCATCGTAGTAATAATCCGATTTTTTGTCGGGCTCGTTCGATAAGTACTGTGTAAACCATTGACGAGAATTAGCCCATTGCGACTGGTAAAAATAGCAATATCCGATAGTATAAAAAGCCTTCGAAGCATCGGCGGTATTATTATTTTTATTCTTAGATACAAACGTCTTAAGGTCACTTATTGCTTTGTCGTAATCGGCTGTTTTAAAATATGTTTCGCCTCTGAATAGATATGCTTGCTGTGTTATCGACTGGCTATTTTTTAGCAATATCGATTGCGATAGAGCATCTTCGGCTTTTTTGTATTTCTTTTCGTTGAAATATTTCACTCCGAGCCTAAACAATATATACTCTTTGGCTTGCTGTATCTTAGCGTTTGGTTTTTTAATGGTATTGATGGCTTTTAGTGCTTCGTCGTAGTTACTTTCGTTCATATAAGCCGATGCAAGCATATCGAGTATCTTGTCGGCGTGTTCCGACGACGGATATTCGTTCAGAAACTGATTGAACGCCTTAGTGCTCTCGCCGAATACCGACCCTGTCTGATATGTCGCAATAGCGTAGTTGTAGAGAGCCTCCTCTTTGTTTCGCTTATCGGTACCTATCGAATAAGCCGAATAAAACGACATCTTAGCCCGCTGTACATCATTGGTTTTCAGGGCACATTGCCCTATCAGATAGTAAGCATTCTCGGCGATTTCGTCGTTTTGGGTGGTTGCTTTCGACAAGTATTTTATTGCACTCTTATAATTGTTTTGTTTGTAGTAACTTACACCGAGTATAAACATATCTTCTCGTTGCACTTTTTGTGTAAGTTTTTCGTATTCCGTAAGATATAGTATTGCATTCTGATAGTTGCCGTTTTTGTATGCCGACTCGCCCAAGATACGGAAAGCTTCGGTATTGTTCGGATTGTTTGGGTACTTCTGTATCAGCTCACGTCCCACTTTCACGGCTTCCGTAGAGTTGCCCATCTGCTCGTGTATCTGCAAGAGGTGATATAGGGCAGGCTCCTCGTATTTGGTCAGTTTGCACCGTTCGAAACCCTGCTGGGCAGCGGTATAATCGCCCAAAGAATAGTCGCAATATGCTATGTAATAGTTTTTTTCATCGAAATACGAATCCGAATAGCTTATTCTGAGGAAATTCATCTTAGCTTTCTGATACTCTTTCTGTTGCAAAAGGCAGAATCCTTGTGCAAAATAGTATTGCTCGGCTTCTTCTTGGTTGAGGTCGTAAGGGTCTACCTGCCCCAGATAGTTGATAGCTTGTTTGTACTTCTTTTGTTCGAAATATAGCCTACCGAGCATAAATGCAATACGCTTCTGCATAGGGTAATACGGATATTTCTCTACGAACGTCTTCAATATGCTCTCCGAATTGGGGTCGTTGAGTTCGTACGACGCACAAGCTATATAATATGAGGCATCCGCATAGAATCCCGAATTTTCGTTTACTTCCGACAGATAGCTCTGAAACGCCTTTTTTGCCATACCATACTTTTTCTGTACGAAAAGCGACTTGCCCTCTTCAAACAAGTGATGTTTATTGCTTAATATCTGTGTCTGTTGGGCATACAAAAGTTGTGAAGCCAAGAAAAATAGAAATACTACCAATATTTTTTTCATCGTATCTTAATTGATTTGTGATGTGTATAAAACTAACTTACAAATATACATCAATTTTACCTATTAAACGTATGTAGCCGCCAAAATTGTATATTATGAGTTCAATACATACGGCTTTGTTATTCAAACGAACATGTATATTGCTGAATATTATACAAATAGCAAAAGACGAGGAACAGCTCTTTATGCTATTCCCCGTCTTTTATGTGTTTCGTCTAAACTCGTATTATAACTTAGAATGCGTATCTCACTGCTAATGCAGCACATAATAAGCCATTTCCATAAAAGCCTACATAATCGCCGTTGGAACGCTTACCAAAAGCCGGACCTAACAACGGACGGTATTCGGCAGACAACTGTAAGTCGAACGGAAATGTAAACGAAAGTCCTATATTACCTGCACCTCCTACAAATATGGCGTTATCGTAAGAATAATATCCGGAAATCATACCGGCACCTACTCCACCGCCTGCAAACCATTCCCATTTGCCATAACTTCCCCAATGAGGAGTGGCAAAAATAGTATTAAATGTTACAACTCCTTGTACACCATACGCATATCCTGGAAGCCCCAAATCTAATTGGAGGTAATTCTTACTTCCAATCGAATGCTGATACGATGCTTCCAAATCTATACCTATTCTACCTCCGATAGCTCTCGGTTGTGCCGAAATGATCGACAACGACGATACTGCTACCATACAAACTAAAATTACTTTCTTCATAAGTTCTTTCTGTTTTTTATTTGTGTATATTGTAAAGTAAATAAGAGTACAAAGGTAATACTTTTTTTTCGTATCATATCAAATGTTGTACGTTCGACGTAAAAAGTTTTACCGCTATAGCTAAAAGAATGATGCCAAAGAATTTACGTAAAATATAGATACCGCCCTTGCCAAGAAGTTTCTCTATCCGACCCGTAGCCTTGAGTACCACAAAGACGAATAACAAATTGGCTATCAGTGCAAAAAATATATTTATTGTATCAAACTCTGCTCGCAGAGAAATCATAGCCGTAAAGCTACCCGGTCCTGCTACGAGAGGGAAAGCGATAGGTACGATGGCACCTATATTCTTAGGTGTATTGTTGCGAAATATCTCTACGTCGAGTATCATCTCGAGTGACATAATAAAGAGTACAAAAGCTCCTGCCACAGCAAACGACTCAATATCAACATGGAACAAACTCATTATACGCTCTCCAAGAAACAGAAATAGTATCATTATACCCAAAGCCACACTACTCGTCTTTACCGGATTGATATCAACACCCTTCGATTTTAGACTTAAGATAATTGGTATAGAGCCTGTTATATCAATGATTGCAAATAAAATTATAAATGCACTCGAAAATTGTACGAAACTAAATTCACCCATCTCTTCAAAATATTTTATATTATAGTGTTACTGCAATGTATTTTTCAATGTTATAGAGTTGATAGCGTCTCGGTCGGGGTCTGAGAAAAAGCCCCACTTACAAAAGTATTTTATCGCACTCGATATATGTCTAAACAACAGATGAATACTACTATATGATCCTCTATGATGTTCGTGAACGATGTGTACGGCAGGATAAAATATCGTCTTTGCATATTTCGATACACGACGCGTAAGGTCGACGTCTTCGAGATACATAAAATAACGTTCGTCGAAAATACCCGATTTCTCGAGTATAGCAGTGTTTATCAGCATAAAGCTACCCGAAAGTTGAGGCACTTCTATTATTTTATTATAGTCGGTATATCTCATTTCGAGGCGGTAGATACGCTTTTTCATAACCTTTTTAGGCAAGAAACGCCTACCGAACAAATCGAGCGGAGTTGGTAGCAATCTACATAAGTACTGTATTTTATTATTGGGATAGAATACCTTAGGCATAAGCATACCGACATCGGGGTGCTCGTCCATATATTCGACCATATTATTTATAATCGACGGATCGAAACTAATATCGGCATTCATTACTATATGGTAGGCTGCATCTCTATCGGTAAGAGTCTGTCGCATAGCTATATTGTGTCCCCTGCCATAACCGATATTTTTATCGTTGAATATATAAGTCGCTTTAAGATCTCCGTATCGCTTGTCGATTACGGGTGAATTGTCTACTAAGTATATTTTATTCACTATTGGACTCTTACGTAACGTCTGCACTAATACTTTTACCTTCTCGAAATCATTCTTGTACAATACTATCGACGCGTTTACCCTATCGGCAGTCGGCTTCGGAGGCAGGTTATAAATAGTGTATAGTTCGCCAAACGCTTTATCGGCAACGAATTGCTCTGCGACCCATTTATGTGCGTTTAAGCTCATGTGGTCTCTTTCTTCCGTGTCTTTCAATAGCTTGTCTATTGCTTTTGCAAATGCCTCGGTATTGGAGTTTTCGACGACAATTCCCGAGTAGTCGTTGCAGTTTACCCACTGTACTCCACTACCTTCGATATCGAAACTAACTGCCGGAAGTCCACAATACAAAGCCTCAGCCAATGCGATACCAAACGCCTCGCTACGATTCAACGAAGGAAAGAGCAATAAATAAGATGCTCTCAAATAGAGATTTAGCTCTCGGTCAGAAAGTCTGCCTACAAAGTGTATTCTATTGCTACCGAGCGTTTTTGCTTTCAGTTTCGACGTAAGAGGCCCACCTCCGGCTACCACAAAGACACAATCTTCGTCGACAAGTTTATCGCAATCGATTATATACTCTATCCCTTTGTAAGCCACGTGGCGACCTACAAAAAAGAGTATTTTTTTACCGCCAAAACGTTGTCTTATCTTCTCTATTTCGTCTCTATCATTATCACACAGAGCGAACTTACTCTCTTTCACTACATTGGGTACTACAACCGATTTATAAGAAAAATTCTTGATTACCTCCGAATGCTCCATATAAATACGTGAGGTAGCTATTACCTTATCGGCTCTAAGCAGCAACCTCTTTTCGTATGGTTTGTAGAAAAAGTATAGAAACTTCTGCCCCAATATATCGGCATGCCAGTGCAAGTATAGCTTTGCACTACCCCAGCCTAAATTCAGTAACGACAACGTTACTACAGGATTAGGTAAGTGCAAATGAATATAATCGGGACGAAATTCGTCGAGTATCTTTTTTAGTGTAGAGGTATAATTTCTGGGTATCGGTTGCGAAAAAAGCGTACCGATAGTAGCAACACGAACTACCTCTACACCATCGACGATATCGATAGTAGCAACGTTTTTATCATTAAAACAAATAACTTTCTGTGTATGATATGGTTTAAGTTGTTCTACTATAGTCTGTGCAATATCTTCTATCCCTCCGTAGTAAGGATAATAATACTTTGAAATATGAAGAATCTTTGCCATTACGTGTCTGATTTATAAGTCTTTCGGAGGATAATGCTTGTTTTGCAAAGATAATATTTTTTTTGCGATTATCGATTGACTATTGGTCTGTTGCATAAAAGTATTATCTTTGCAACTTGTATTTTGTAATTAACGGAGATATTTTTTTGATAGTATCTCATATTGTCTAACCCTTTAAAATAAAATTATTTATGGAAGAATTCAATTCCACTAACGAGCCGCAATTGGAGGCTCAAAAGCCAGTAGTAACTCCCGAAGCATTCGACTGGGATACTTACGAAAAGGGCGATTCTATCGATACAAATCGCCAACGCGACACCGAACTTTACGACAAAACCTTAAGCCAAATTCAAAACCAAGAGGTTGTAGAGGGTACCGTAGTGTCGATCAACAAACGTGAAGTAGTAGTAAATATCGGCTACAAATCCGATGGTGTAATACCATACGCCGAGTTCCGTTACAATCCCGACCTTAAGGTAGGTGATAAGGTAGAAGTTTTTATCGAAAATCAAGAAGACAAGAAAGGTCAACTCATTCTGTCGCACAGACTTGCCAGACACGCTCGTTCGTGGGATAGAGTGAAAGCCGCTCTCGAAAGTCAAGAAATCATTCACGGCTATATCAAATCCCGTACAAAAGGCGGTATGATAGTAGAAGTATTTGGAATAGAGGCTTTCTTGCCCGGTTCGCAAATCGATGTGAAACCTATACGCGACTACGACGTATTTGTCGATAAGACTATGGAATTCAAGATAGTAAAAATCAACGACGAATACAAAAACATAGTAGTATCTCACAAAGCTCTTATCGAGGAAGAACTCGAAGAACAACGCAAAGAGATTATCTCTCGCCTCGAAAAAGGACAAGTACTCGAGGGTATCGTCAAGAATATCACTTCGTACGGAGTATTTATCGACCTTGGAGGCGTCGACGGTCTGATACATATCACCGACCTCAGCTGGGGACGCATAAATCACCCGAACGAAATAGTACAATTAGACCAGAAAATCAATGTCGTTATACTCGACTTCGACGAAGAGAAAAAGCGTATTGCACTGGGACTTAAGCAGCTTACTCCTCATCCTTGGGATGCTCTAGACCCAAACCTCAAGGTAGGCGATAAGGTGAAAGGTAAAGTAGTGGTAATGGCAGACTATGGTGCATTCCTCGAAATAATCCCCGGTGTAGAGGGACTTATCCACGTATCTGAAATGAGCTGGAGCCAGCATTTGCGTTCGGCAAACGACTTCCTCAAAGTAGGCGACGAGGTAGAAGCCGTAATACTTACCCTCGACAGAGAAGAACGCAAAATGTCGCTCGGTATCAAGCAACTCAAACCCGACCCATGGGCTACTATCGATACAAAATATGCAGTAGGCACCAAGCATACTGCTAAAGTACGCAACTTCACCAACTTCGGTGTATTTGCCGAACTCGAAGAGGGTGTCGACGGTCTGATACATATATCGGACTTGAGCTGGACTAAAAAAATCAAACACCCGTCGGAATTCACTCAGCTTGGCTCGGATATCGACGTTGTAGTATTGGAGATAGACAAAGAAAACTCTCGTCTGTCGCTCGGCCACAAGCAGTTGGAAGAGAATCCTTGGGAGGTATTTGAAACTATCTTCACCGAAGGCTCCATACACGAAGGAACGATAGTAGAACTCTTCGACAAGGGCGCTGTAATAGCATTGCCATACGGAATAGAAGGTTTCGCTACACCGAAGCACATCGTAAAAGAAAACGGCAAATCGGCTAAACTCGACGAAAAATTACCGTTCAAGGTAATAGAGTTCAACAAAGACGCTAAACGTATAATATTGTCGCACAGCCGTACTTTCGAAGACGAAGCTAAAAACAACGAGACCGAACAGCCTCAGACAGAGAAAAAAGTCACTAAAAAGGCAAAAGCTACATTAGGTGATATCGAGGCTTTATCGGAATTAAAAGACCAGATGATTTCCGAGGCAAAAGACGATATGCTCAAGGCTCAAGAAGCACCTAAAAAAAGTCGGTCGAAAGCCAAAGAGAAAACTGAGGACCAAGAAGGTAAAGAGTAGACTATTTAGTGTATAAAAAATAACTGTAATGTTTTGTTGTAGAATAGGCTATGGTAGATACCATAGCCTATTCTTTTTTTTGCCCATAGCCACATACTTTATACTGTTGCTTTGCGATAAGGGCGTGTGGGTATAGTATTTTTTCAGCCTAAATCTCCCATTGCATCATTACGTCGAAACCTTTCTGAGCGAAGTACTTCGCTAAGTACTCTTGCTCTGTCTGCCCTGGCGTGGGGATGAGCGTAGCCCGATTTATGCCCAAAGCATACAAATCCATCAGAGTCGAATATCCACTACGACAATATATATTATCGGCATTCTGGACGACAAACGCCAAATCGCTATCGTCGAGATGCGATACTATATCGACATTTCCTTGTTGTCGGAACGATATGTCATTAGAGGGTCTGCCCTCTACGATAAGGCTTTTCTCGTTTTTATCGGAAAAGAAACGCAATAGTTTGTCTTGCAGTATAGAGCGATGAGGGTCTAATCCCGATATTACGGCAACGTTTTTATAAATATTCATTTGTATCAGAAAAAAGGATTGCTATGTATTTCTCTATCGATAGATGTAGTAGGTCCGTGTCCGGGGTATACCTTCGTGTCGAGAGGGAGAGTAAACAGTTTCTCTCTGATGCCGTTCGTAAGCAAGTCGAAATCACCGCCCGGTAGGTCTGTTCGTCCTATAGAACCGGCAAATAGTACGTCGCCCGCTATCAATATGCCGTCGGAGGCGGAGTAGAAGCATAAGCTACCTGCCGAATGTCCGGGTACGAATATCGCTTTTAGAATAGAACTACCTATTTTTATTTCGTCGCCTTCGGCTATATACCCGCCAAGTGGCTGTGCGTCGACAGAGTCGGGAATACCAAACAACATAGCCTGCGACGGCAAGTTGTCGATGAGTTTCTCGTCGTTACGGTGAGCAAGAGGCAATACGCCATACTCGGCTGCAGCCCAAGCGTTACCGAATTGGTGGTCGAGATGAAGATGAGTATTGAGCAGATACTTTACACTGAGATTATTGTCGGCGATGAACTTTTTGAGTTCGTTACGCTCCGTATCATACAGACATCCACAGTCGACGATAGCAGCTTCTCGCGTATGGTCGTCGTATACAACGAGAGTATTTTCCATAAAAGGATTGAATACGAATATTTTTACATTAAGCATATTTTACTTTCTTCTCTTGGATTGTGGTACAAAAGTACTAATTATTTAATTAATATATAGACAAAAAAAGACGTATAGTAATAAATACCATACGCCTCTTCATATTGTATCATTATTAAGCTTTGTGCATCAATGATGAGAGCGTTTTTTACGCTCCAGACCTTCCGGTTCGAGTGCCAAGGTTTGTCCGTTTATCAGAGAGGCGACTCCCTGAGTACGATACTTCTTGCACTCTTCGCACTGGCAGTCTTGGTAGTCGTCGGGTTCGGTGTAGGTCGTTATTACCCCCTCGAAGTTTCGGAGTATCACCTTGTGCGGTCCCTGCGATATGACGTAGTTGGGCATAACGGGAGTTTTGCCGCCGCCGCCTGGAGCATCTACCACGAATGTAGGTACGGCATAGCCCGAGGTGTGTCCTCTGAGGTTTTCGATAATCTCTATACCTTTCGATACGGGAGTGCGGAAGTGTTCCAAGCCCATCGATAAGTCGCACTGATAGATATAATACGGACGTACACGCATCTTAACGAGTTGCTGTACAAGCTTCTTCATCGTCGGCACGCAGTCGTTCACTCCGCGTAGAAGTACGCTCTGGTTGCCGAGCGGTATGCCTGCATTCGCCATACGTTCGCACGCTGCGATAGACTCTTCGGTAACCTCTTGCGGATGGTTGAAGTGTGTATTGAGCCAGATAGGGTGATATTTCTTGAGCATATTAACCAAATCGTCCGTTATGCGTTGCGGGCAAACGACAGGCGTACGGGTACCGATACGTATTATCTCTACGTGCGGTATCTCTCTGAGCCTGTATATGATGCTTTCCAAGCGGCTGTCGGATATCATCAGAGCATCGCCGCCCGACAGCAATACGTCGCGTACCTGCGGAGTACGGGCGATATAATCGATTGCTTTGCTGATATCGTCTTGCGAAGAAGAGCTATCGGTCTGTCCTGCAAAACGACGACGAGTGCAGTGGCGGCAATACATCGAACACATATCGGTTACAAGCAGCAACACACGGTCGGGGTAACGATGTGTTAGCCCCGGTGCAGGCGAGTCGCCGTCTTCGTGCAGAGGGTCGAGCAGGTCGGCTGCCGAATGATGTGTCTCGGCGTGAGTAGGTATAGCCTGTTTACGCACAGGACAGTTGGGATTACTCTGGTCGATAAGGCTCAGATAATACGGAGTGATAGCCATTCTTAGAGTTTTCAGACTCTCTTTTACGCCATTCTCTTCCTCGGTCGTGAGTTTTATATATTTTTTCAATTGTTCCAATGTCTCTATTCGGTTCTGAACCTGCCAGTGCCAATTGTTCCACTGTTCGTCGGTTACCTCGGGAAACATCCTTTTTGCATTCTCGTTCATCTCATTAGATTTAATTTATCAACTTTCTTTTTGTATAATAATAAATGGTTTTTGTAAAAAACCCAATACGCCGATTACGACGTATCAGGTTTTTATCCGAATATCGCATTAAGCGTAAAGTTCTTCGAATATCTTACGAAGTTCGGCGTTTTCACGCAACTCTTGTAGAGTAATCTCGGCGTGTCCTTTTGTATAGCCGTTGCCTACAATCATAGTAACGTCGGAGCCGACACCTTCCGCACCGAGAGCGGCTTTGGTAAAGCTTGTAGCCATCGAGAAGAAATATACTATACCGTCGTTTTTGGTACAGAGCACCGAAGTCATCTCGGTATCGGGGATATTTACATTGTTGATAGTAATATCAGCCATCTTACCTCCTGTAAGTTCGCTTATTTTCTCCATAGTCGATACTGGGTCGGTGGCATTTCCAGAGAAGACCACATCGCAGAAACCGAGCTTTTGGAGACGTTCGGTCGATTTCGGGCTGTGTGTCATACCAATGACTTTACCCGTAACGCCTACGCGTTTTTTTGCTTCGTAGCAGCAAAGCATACCCGACTTACCGCCTGCACCGATGATGAGAACCGTATCGCCTGGCTTGCAAAGCTTGGCTGTCTGAGCGGGAGCACCTGCAACGTCGAGAGCCGACAGAGCGAGTTTTTCGGGCATATCGGTAGGAATCTTTGCGTATATACCGCTTTCGAAAAGGATAGCCTTACCGTCGATATCCACTTGGTCGACGTCGGCACGTATCTCTTTGATTTTGTCGATACGGAGCGGAGTGAGCGACAGCGATACGAGAGTAGCTATTTTGTCGCCCTCTTTCAGGTCTATTTTACCCTTGAGAGCATCGCCTATCTTCTCTACGGTACCGAGCAACATACCACCCGAACCTGTCCAAGGATTGCGGTGTTTACCCTGTTTTGCCACGATGTCGAACATTATCTCCTTTATCTTTTCGGGGTCGCCACCGGCACGAGTCGAAATGTCGGTAAAAGAAGCCGAGTCGATGTTGAGAGTCTGCACGTCGATTAGGATTTCATTGTCGTAAATCTCGTCCATATTATTGTCAATCTTGTTTGCCGGCTGCGGCAGGACGCCTTTGGGTTCGATTACACGGTGTGTTCCGTATTTGTTTCCTTTCTTTTGCATAAGTCTTTTATGAATATTAGTTTTATATATAAAAATGAATTTATTTACCTACAAAATACGAGCGACAAAGTTACAAAAAATCTTTGTATCGGAGGAGACACTATTAAAATAAAACAAATACGAGAAAATAAACGCAATGGAGTCTCTTTATACAAGCATTGCCGTCATCGTCTAAAAAATTGTAAACCACACATACAAGGTTCGCCAAAAAATTATAACTTTGCTTTTTCTAATTACGGAGTGTTTTTTTTGATTTTATACAATGGCAAAGAAGTCTCAGAAAGAGAGAAAAGATATATCGAATATCATAGATTTTTTTCGCGATAAAAAAGTACAGTTTATCTGTGGAGTAGTACTTTTTTTCATTATGGTCTATATCTCTTTGGCTTTGGTATCGTTCGTATATACAGGCAAAAACGATCAAAGTGTCTTAGCCGAATATAAAGCTAAAAAAATAGAGTACAACCATCGGAAAAGTCAACGACCGCTATCGGACGAAGACAAAGACAATCTGCGACTTATCCGACGAGAGCTACAAGAGATACAGAAAAAGGCTGAAAACGTTACAGGCTATCGCGGAGCTTTCGTGTCCGAGAATCTGCTTAACGGCTGGCTTGGGTTTGGTGTATTTGCTATCTGTATGTTTGGATTTGTCGTATCGCTGCGTCTATTCGGTATCAGACGCATATCGGTATGGAAGTGGTTCTTACTCTTTGCTTTCGTTGCTGTATGGGTATCGTTGTTGTTGGCTTTTGCTGTCGATAGCCTTATCGAAGACTCGTTTTTGGTCTTTGGCGGCAGTTTCGGCATATCTTTCAACGACTGGCTGCAAGCCAACCTTGGATGGCTCGGTACGTTGCTTGTCATATTAGCCTCAGGTACAGTCTTTTTAGTCATTACCATAAGTGGTACAATACCATTTTTCAAGAATATATACAGAAATATATTATCGAAAAAATCGATAAAAATGCCCATATTCAGCCGCAAATCGCCAAAAGATACCGATAACCCGATCGAGAGAGACGACGAAAGCGTAAAAATCGGCGACGAGATAGTACCCGAAGAGTGGATACAGGAAGACAATATTATGTCTGATATAGAGGTGATTCCTACCGAAAACACAGAAAACTCCGACGACGACAGTCCCCTTTTCGTAGAGGTTACTACCGACGATGAAGATAATATAATAAACACATCCAACTCTATATCAGACGATAGCGAAGCCAACGACGACGAAAATCTCTTTGTCGATAGTGAACCCTACGACCCTCGAAAAGACCTTTCGCAATATGTTATACCAAAATATTCCGACAAATACAAAGATAAACCGCTACTTACCGACTACCCTGTGAGTGAAAATTTACAGAACGACGAAGAGAAGGCTGCAAATCGCAAGAAGATAGTAGAGACTTTGCTTAAATTCGGTATCGGTATCAAACGAATCTACGAGACAGTCGGACCTACGATAACACTCTACGAGATAGTACCCGAAGACGGCATACGTATCAACAAGATACGTAATCTTGCCGACGACATAATGCTCTCGCTTGCAGCTACCGGCATACGTATAATAGCTCCTATTCCGGGTAAAGGTACTATCGGTATCGAGGTGCCAAATTCTAAGCCGCAGATAGTAAGTATGTATGCTACTATCGCCTCTAAGAAATTTCAGGAGTCGACCTACGACCTGCCCGTAGCTCTGGGTAGGACTATAACGAACGATGTATTTATGTTCGACCTATGCAAGATGCCTCACCTGCTTGTGGCCGGTGCTACCGGACAAGGTAAATCGGTGGGACTTAATGCTATCATCACCTCGCTGCTATTCAAAAAACATCCGTCGGAGCTAAAGTTTGTGCTTATCGACCCCAAAAAGGTAGAGTTCAATATATATGCCGATATCGAACGCCATTTCCTTGCCAAACTTCCCGACGAAGAAGAACCTGTTATAACCGACGTGGAGAAGGTAAAGCAGACACTCAACTCGCTCTGCAAAGAGATGGATATGCGTTACGACCTGCTCAAAATGGCTCATACTCGTAACATAAAGGAATACAATGAGAAATTTGTCTCTCGCCACCTCAATCCGCAGAAAGGACATAAATATTTGCCGTATATAGTGGTGATAGTCGATGAGTTTGGCGACCTCATAATGACTGCCGGCAAAGACATAGAGATGCCGATAGCCCGTATCGCCCAATTGGCACGTGCCGTAGGCATACATATGGTGATTGCTACTCAGCGTCCGTCGGTAAATATCATCACCGGTGTCATAAAAGCCAATTTCCCTGCACGAATAGCCTTTAAAGTGTCGTCGGGAGTAGACTCAAAAACCATCTTAGACGGCTCAGGAGCGCAGCAGCTTATAGGGCGTGGCGATATGTTGTTTTCGCAAGGAAACGAGCCTACTCGTGTACAGTGTGCTTTTGTGGATACTCCTGAGGTAGAAAACATAGTGCATTTCATTGGCAATCAGCAGGGATACCCGAGTGCATTCCCGCTGCCCGAGCCCGATATAGCCGAAGGTAGTATCGATAGAAAAGACATCGACCTATCGAAGCGCGATAGTCTGTTCGAAGATGTAGCTCGATATGTGGTATCTACTCAGCAGGGCTCTGCGTCGACCATACAGCGTAAGTTCGAAATCGGGTTCAACCGTGCGGGACGTATCGTCGACCAGCTCGAGGCGGCAGGCATAGTAGGACCTATCAACGGCTCTAAACCTCGACAAGTACTTGTACCGACCGAGTATGAGTTGGAAAAAATACTCAACGCACAATAAATCTGCCACATACTTCGGAAACTTATTTTTTTCATTTATAGATAATGATAGAAACAATTGATATAGAAAGTATTGTAAAAGCCAAGACAGGACGCCAACTTCCGAAATGGATATGTCGGATAGCAAAGAAAATAATCTGCTTAGACCGCATCAACTATATAATAACCAAATACGGAGAAGACAATACGGGCATAGCTTTCGCCGAAAAAGTACTCGAAGAACTCGATATTGAGACAAGTATCAAGGGCGAAGATAATATACCGACAGACAGACCGTTGGTCTTTGCCTCCAACCATCCGCTTGGAGCTCTGGAGGCGTTGGCTATCGGCAAGCACCTGAACCGACTTTTCGAAGGACGTATATATTTTATTACCAATGAAATATTAACTTATATCGCTCCTCTACGAGATATTTTTATCCCTGTCGCCGTGGGAGCACAGACACAAGAGCGTAGCAAGATAGAGGCTGTAGAAAGGCTTTTTGCATCCGACAAACATATAGTGATGTTTCCTTCTGGTAGCGTGTCGCGTCGTATCGATGGAAAGGTACAAGACCTTCCGTGGCGCAAAATGTTTGTTACCAAAGCCCGTCTACACCACCGTACGATAGTGCCTATATACTGTTCGGGGCAGAGTTCGGAGTTTTTTCTACGTTTTTCGAACCTACGCCAACGACTTGGTATCAAGGTGAATATAGAACTTATCTTTTTCCCTCGCGAGATGTTTAAGTACAAAGGCAAAAAGATAGATATCACCGTCGGTAAGCCAATTGATAGTGCTTCGTTAACATCTGAGAAAAGCGACTACCGGCACGCTCAAGATATCCGAAAAATAGTTTACGATTTGGCTTGATTTTATTTCGGATATATGGGATACGTAGATTCAACAGGTAAAAAACCTTGATTTTCAAAAGATTTTTGTAAATTTGTAAGTTAGCTCTTGGCTTACAATGAAAAAGTAAATAAGGGAGCTAAAAATCATAATCAAAAAAGATTCGGATGATAGCCAAAAATAAATATGGACAGTACTTCACAATAGCACCTATTGCAGACTTTATGGTGTCTTTGATATCCCATTCTAAAACGAGCAAAGTTTTAGAGCCTTCCTGCGGCAAGGGGGTCTTCATTGATAAGCTTATCGATTCAGGTTTCACCAATATATCTGCCTATGAAATTGACAAAAAACTTGCGACAAATTACGATTTTGTTCAGTATTCCAGCTTCTTAGAGGTATCAACTCAAGAAAAATATGATGTCATAATAGGTAATCCTCCGTATATTCGTTGGAAAAACTTAGAACCGGAGCTAAAAGGAGAACTGCAAGACAACGAACTGTGGAATAAATACTTCAATAGCCTTTGTGATTATCTATTCATCTTCATCCTTAAAAGTATAGAACATCTAAGCTCTGGAGGAGAACTGATATTTATTTGTACCGAATATTGGCTCAATACCACCCATTCGTCTCTGCTTCGTGATTATATGTGTTCTAATGGGTATTTTTCTGACATATATCACTTTAACGAAACTCCTCTTTTCGAGAAAGTTACAGCGTCCTTTATAATCTTTAGATACATAAAGTCATCTGAGAGGATAGAAACTATAAACCTACATCGTTACATGAAAGGGAAAAAGCAGCCTATAGAGAGAGAACTTCTGGAGGAGGATTCTTTTGTCTCTTTCAAAATTCCTCATTTCCAAAAAGTGAAAAGATGGATTTTAGCGGACCTGGAAACGCAATCTAAATTAATGAAGTTCGAAAGAGCATGTATAAGCCCAAAATCAGATTCTCTATTTGAAGATTTGTTACACACAATCGGAGACTATTGCGACATAGGAAATGGCATGGTTTCGGGACTAGACATTGCATTTCAAATCAAGGAGACCTCTAACCTAAGTGAGGATGAATCCAAGTGTCTTATTCCTGTATTAAAAGCGAAAGATCTCGCTCCATATATACAAAAGAGCTCCTCAACTTACATTTTCATATCCGAAAAAATATCGGCTTCAGATTTTAAAGTTAAATACCCCAATTTACATAATCACTTTTCTCCTTATCTAGAAAAATTGGATAAGCGATATAAGTATAATAAGGATATCCCATATTGGGAATTTGTATTCCCTCGCAATCAAAAATTATTTGAAAAAGAGGAAGCTAAAATATTTATCCCATGTAAAGAAAGAATTTCCAATAAACAATACTTTCGATTTTGTTACGCTCATCCTGGATTCTTTCCAACCCAAGATGTAACTGCGATTGTACGTAAGAATCAATGTAGAGAATCAATAGAGTATATATTGGCATTTCTCAACAATAAGAGAGTTTTCGATTGGTTGACATTAAATGGCATCGTCAAAGGCAATATTATCGAATTCTCAGAAGCTCCCATTTCCAAAATTCCCTTTAGACGGATTGACTGGAAAATCCCCTATGAGAAAACGCTTCATGACGATATTACTAAAGAAGTTCAAACTTATCTTTTGGATAAGGATGAATCTCATATTGATACTGTAAACAAACTTTTTAACATGTTATTCGATGAATAAAATCAACTTCAAAAAGCTCATAACGAACCTAGGAGTTCTGAGAGTTGAACGACCTAATAAATCCGACTCTGGAACCCTTTCTGGACATGCTGCTGGTGAACCATTTGAAAAATGTGTTTATCAGAGACTAAAGGAAATGTATCCTGGAAAAATATTCAAACAATACGAATACCTAAACGACATCTATCTTAGAAGTCCTAAGCATATAACAGTCAAAGAGAGGTATGCATTGTTTGATTCTCCTACAGCTTTATTCCTATTAAGCAGAGGAGACAAGGCGACCAAAGAATGGAGTCCTACTAGCATATTCGAAGAGCGACAAAATGATACTGCAGATATCTTATATTTTGAGAGTGGTGTATATAATATAATAGATGTCAAAACCCGAAATATGAGCAAAAAAGCAATGGCTCCCAATATAATTTCGGCATATAAGTTGGCCCAGATGTGTGCTCTAATGATAGACAATGAGGAATATGATAATATTGGCATTGATTATATTGAGATAGACTGGAAAGAGGAGAATGGATACTTAGAGTCTATCGACACTCACCATGGCGATTTATTCAAAGCCAATCCTCAAACACTGTATATTAATTGGGCTGCAGCTATGCAAGTCCAGTTTCATGTGTCAGAACTGGATCAAACTTGGAAAAAAAGCCGAAAGGAATGGGCAATTGAATACCTGAGAGTATTTGTCGCTAGTGCAAAAGCTAGATGTCAAAAAATGCGAGACATGTATATAACTCCATTCTTAAAATATATCGAATAGACTTCAGAGGAGTAAGTGACCTCATAAAACCTGTGGACATATTATAAATTACTATCGTCCCGTAAAACTTTACTCTGCACTGAAGATCTGGTAAAATGCCTACTTTTGCTCATGTTACTGCTTTTTTCTTTACATACAAAGTGGTAAAAATAGGCTGAATCCCCAAAGGGACTTCAGCCTATTTTTATCTCAAATGAAAAAAGTTTATCAAATAGCAATAATTTAATATTACTGTCCGATAAAAAATCTTTTTTATGCCTATAGATCGCTGTAATATAATGCAATAAGATGTGTTTAAAAAATGTGGGGCTTAGAAATCAAAATAAAAAAAACGACTATTGACTGTCTGCTCTTTACATCTCATCTTTGGGCGTTTGAAACTTTTATCGGACACTAATAATAATTTAACAGGAAGCTAGGTGCCACTACTTTGGGGTTATTTTGATTTAACAGACCGGTGAGGGCTAGTTAAAATCCTCGCACTATTTTCCAGTTTTAGTTGGCAGATATTCCCGATGCGTTGACATTCTTTGAAATCTACGTAGTTGTTGTATATATAGTTTACCACTCGCGCCTTGATTATTTCCATCACAACAGGGTTGTTTCTATGCTCATTGACTAGTTCCTCCAAATCTACAATATTCATTTTATTGTAATATGTATTGATGGTAAACGAGATAATCTTTGCTGCTGGGGTTCCTATCCTTGCTGCCACCTGTTTGAATAGAGGGTCGGAGTTAGACATCCCTACAGCGCGAGATAAGTTAGAAAAAGATGCAAGGCACTGTTGAAACAACAACATATGGAGTAGCTTGTGTACTCTTGTTCGAAGTTCAGTTTCTTTGACCTGGTATTTGTTTTTGTAACTGTTAACGAAGTGTTCAGTGATTTCCTCTTTAGCCTCCTCAATCAACATTCCAAAGAATGAGATTGAACGAAAACATACGTTGTATGATTCTTCAATTAACCTTAGGAGATCCTCTTTCGTGAGGGTATATCTTTGATTCTTGGAAATTTGACCTATTATTTGAATAATCTTGAAAGTATTATTAATGTCACGAAGATGAGTGTTTTCCTCAAAATCCTTCTCTGTAGGATATGACTGCTGATCTTCTGCATCAAGTCTCCTCTGAATCTCATCAGAGTTTTTCAGAGTTGCTTCCCGGTTCTCTTTAGGGTTGATGTTTTGAATCATAACATCAGACTTTATGTTATCTACAATGTTGCTTATTCCTTTAAATAAAGGATCATTAACATCTAAAGAGATCGGTTGTTGATCCTCAAAAGGGAGCATACTTGCAAATAATACGTCCTCTAATTGTTTTCCCGTACCATTATGAAACACTAAAAAAATTAAGATATTAGCCTCCCTTTCCTTGTGTAAATTTTCACACAGTCGTTGTACAAGTCCCTCTGCTTTATTATCATTGACGAGTTGCGAAATCTTTTGTGCTACGAGGTAGTAAAAGATGTATTTATATGAAAACGAGTAGTTAGAGTTGTCCTCGCTCCGAATAATGTCAGCCTTGCATAAATTCTGTAATAGCGAGTCCGTGGAATACCAAGTATAATAGTTTTTTTTGTAGGTTGTGTAGAATGACTGAAACTCATCCTTATTAAAGTACCTTCTTTCTGTATGTTCCAAATAATGATAATAGGCAAACTCAGATAGGAATCTTAATACCCCTGGAATATTCTCTTTTTCCATCTTAGAGTTTATGAGAGAAGCTATTATCAAGGAATTATAGCAAAATGCGTATGAGGTTTGTGAAGTATCAAACTTATCAAGCACTTGATTTAAGCCTTGTAAAAGGGAAAGGATAAATATAGGGTATGACGGGATTAGTTGCTGCCCTAATAAAGTAGAAATATTATCATACGTATCCTTAACTCGATCGAGGCAACATTGCTCGTTTAATGTAATTACATCTTCTCCCAATCTAACCCATTTCTCTATTAGTGCATTTCGCTTGCAGCACCCTAAGGCTAGAATCTTAAAGCGTTTTAAGTTGTCCGTGTTGTTCAGATCTAATAAAACACTCCGCACATCCATTTGAATATTAGTTGTCACAATAATCTTCTCAAAATTACATAACAACTGTGTTAATAATTTCGATTTAGACTCATTGCTAATTGGCGACTTGTCAAAGTCATCAATCAAGAGAACTTTCTTATTTCGATCTAACTGAGTATACCGCTCATAGTTGTATTTTTTGTGCTGGTATTGACCCTTATATGAATTCTTAAGTTGTTGAGATATGTTGTGATGTTTTATCTCTCCACCAAATACCATAATGGGATATATGCCTTTCTGATGCAACGATAGACATAACATCCTTAAGAGAGAGGTTTTCCCCGCTTGATTTTCACCTTCCAAGAATATAATTCTTTCCGCAATCGTGTTTTCTAAAAGTTCCTCACTATCCATGTATTGAATACGTGAACATTTGAAATCAGAAAGTGGGTCTAAATCTGGAAAAACGAATATATCTGGTAGCTTCAATGTCGTTTTTTTTGTATGAGTTAGCGGTATGCTAATGTCGCTCAATTTATCAACCCATTCATTGTCAAATAGTATTCCAGACTGCTTCCTCAGTATTGAAAATTGGGTCGAATCTTCAGTTAATTTGTATATTTCTTCAGGCTCAGAGTATTCAAACTGATGTCGAGTTAGGGTCATTTCATCAGTGTCAAGTACCATCAAACTATACTTGGAAATCCTCTCGTATTGAAGGGCTGAACTCTCGATGTATATAAGCTCTCGATAATCTGATAATGACGAAATTTTTCTATCCTGATTCGAGTGTTCATGTCCACACATAACAATATCCGAGGTGCAAAATAGATGATTTTCAAAGCTCTTCTTGTTGTTTGATGGAGTATTAGGATTCAGCCATCCAGTATTATGATGATATAGTGAGACGATAACATCCTGAGGATGAGCGCGCTCTTTGCATATAAATTTATCTTGTGGTATGATCAACCCTCCAGGTTGTTCTTTAAGTTGAGATAAAAATGCGCTATTATAGCAATTGAAGATAATACTAAAGTCCTGTTTTAATTGAACCTCGTGAACCCATGATATATCTGCACTTAATTTGTCCCCTCTCAGTCTATTATAAAAAGACCAAAAATTTTCCTGAACGGAAAGGCATGTTGATGTTGCATTACCAGAACCCACATTATCTTGTTGGGACAATTTACTAATTACAATCTCTCTAACCTCATCTTGCCGAGAGAAATCGCAATCATGATTGCCTGGGACAGCAATATACTCTACCGAGTTTAAGAACGTAGCCTCATTCCTCCAAGACTCCTCACACTTTTTAAGCCAATTGTAAGCTAAATCATATTCCTCCTTGCTCCCTTTGAATGCTATGTCTCCAGAGATAATAACTATCAGTTTTGCACACTCATTTATCAGAGTCTTGCAAGAACGATAAAAAGGTTCTTGATGCTTGATAATAAAATCCCCATCAGATTGAATATGAATATCTGATAATTGTAATAACGCTACTTTCATACATTTCAATATTTCTTGCAAAGGTACAACATAAAGGGGACAATAGCGAAAGATTTAGTAGATTACTTGAAGGGAGCAACTATTTTCTTTGAATTCAGTCGTTTTTCATCGGATAATCAGTACCTTTGCTAGTAAGAAGTAAGGGATATTTAGAAAGTTGCAAAATCAAGAAACAAGAAGCACCTCGCTCGTTTCTTATCCGTTCCCCTTCTCCGAGCAGACAGACTACTATCTACTCAATATCAATACATTAACTCACCAACATTCGGTTTTATGCGGATATATGGAATATTTCTCCGAAATTTTTTGTATCTTTGTTTGCCTTTTTCGAGGCAGTGGCAGAAAAATTTACGGATAAGGAAATTACTTAATAGCCAAGCTATTAAACAACAAAAAATAAATACTTAATATGGATTTTAGCTTATCGAAAACTGAAGAGCTTTTTCTGCAGATGATACGTGAATTTGCCGAAAAAGAGGTAAAACCTTTGGCTGCCGAGGTCGACGAAGAGGAGCGTTTCCCTCTGGAGACCGTAGAGAAAATGGCAAAGACAGGTTTGATGGGTATTCCGGTACCCGTAAAGTATGGCGGTGCAGGCGGTACAAACCTTATGTACGGTATGGCTGTCGAAGAGTTGTCGCGAGTATGCGGTACGACAGGCGTAGTACTCTCGGCACATACATCACTATGTTGTGCCCCTATTATGGAAAACGGCACAGAGGAGCAAAAAATGAAATACCTGCCACGTCTCGCCTCGGGCGAGTGGATAGGTGCATTCGGTCTGACAGAGCCTAATGCGGGCACAGACGCCGCCATGCAGCAGACAACGGCTGTACTCGACGGCGACCAATACGTGCTCAACGGCAACAAGATTTTCATTACCAATGCCGTATATGCCCACGTATACGTTATTTTTGCGATGACCGACAAGTCGCTTGGCAACAAAGGCATATCTGCCTTTATCGTCGAGAAGGGTACGCCCGGATTCTCCATCGGCAAGAAAGAGAAGAAGATGGGTATACGCGGCTCGGCGACGACAGAGCTTGTCTTCGAAGACTGCCGTATACCGAAAGAGAACCTGCTTGGACAGCAGGGCAAGGGTTTTACTATTGCTATGAAGACCCTCGACGGCGGACGCGTAGGCATAGCGGCTCAGGCTCTCGGCATAGCACAGGGAGCTATGGACGAAACCATAAAATACACCAAAGAGCGTAAACAGTTCGGTCGCAGCATATCGCAGTTTCAGAATACACAGTTCCAAATGGCAGATATGGAGACCAAAGTACAGGCAGCACGTCTGCTCGTGCGTTCGGCTCACTGGAAGAAAGACAACGGTATGTCCTATTCGGTAGATGCGGCTATGGCGAAGCTATTCGCTGCCGAAACAGCGATGGAGGTTACCACCAAAGCCGTCCAACTGCACGGAGGATACGGATATACCCGCGAGTATCCCGTAGAGAGAATGATGAGAGATGCCAAGATTACCGAGATATACGAAGGTACATCGGAAGTACAGAGAATGGTGATTGCAGGCAAATTGTTCAAATAAGGGGGCTTCGCTAAGTCTTAATAGTTCGGGCGGATACAACGGAAATATATTTTCTACGCAAAAGAGGTATCCCGACGAACAGCATTTCATTTATTTTTAATAAAAAACGTATAATCAGAAAAACCGAAAAACTTATGAATATAATAGTTTGTATCAAACAAGTGCCCGATACTACGGAGGTGAAGATAAATCCTCAGACGGGTACTCTTATCCGCGAAGGTGTGCCAAGTATTATGAACCCCGACGACAAGGGAGGTCTCGAATTTGCCTTGCAGCTCAAAGACCAATACGGAGCACACGTTACGGTTATCACTATGGGTCTGCCGCAAGCCGACGCTATCTTGCGTGAGGCTCTGGCTATGGGTGTAGACCGAGCCATATTGCTCACCGACCGCAAGCTTGGCGGTGCCGACTCGCTGGCTACGTCGAGTTCTCTGGCAGGTGCTCTGCGTACTATGGACTACGACCTTATCGTTACCGGTAGGCAGGCAATCGACGGCGACACGGCTCAGGTCGGTCCTCAGATAGCCGAACATCTCGACATACCTCAGGTATCGTATCTGGAAGCCCTCGAATTCGACGGACAAAAGACCTTCACCCTCCGCAAACAGACCGAAGACGGCTATCAGGTGTTGCAGGTAGACGCCCCTTGCCTCGTTACCGTTTTGGCATCGGCAGTGAAGCCTCGTTATATGAACGTACGCGGCATTGTCGAAGCATACGACAGAGAAGTAGAGGTGTGGGGAGCCGACCGAATAGATGTTGCCGAAGATAAAATCGGTAAGACGGGTTCGCCCACGAGTGTGATGAAAGCATTCCCCAAGAGTCTGAAGCCTGCGGGCGAGACACTGGAAGTATCGCCAGAGGAGGCGGTAGAGATTATCGTCGGCAAACTTAAAGAAAGACATATTATTTAACCCTCAAAAAACAGAAAGCAAAAAGATGGATATTTCTCAATATAAAGATGTATACGTATTCGTAGAACAACGCGACGGAGCCGTCCAGAGCGTCGGCTTGGAGCTTCTGGGCAAAGCCCGCCAATTGGCAGATACACTCAACGAAAAGGTAGTGGCGATACTGCTCGGTAAAAATATCGCCGACAAGGCTCAAGGGCTCATCGCAGCGGGAGCCGACCGCGTGCTCGTAGTCGACGACGACCGTCTGGCGACATACCTTACCGAGCCTTACGCCGAGGCTGTGAGCCAGATAATAAGGGAACAGTCGCCCTCGATATTCCTCTTGGGAGCCACCGTCATCGGACGCGACCTCGCTCCGAGGGTGTCGGCTCGTATCGGCACAGGGCTTACTGCCGACTGCACTCAGCTCGAGATAGGCGAGAAGGGCGAACTCCTTATGACGCGTCCCGCCTTTGGAGGTAACCTGATGGCTACTATTTTGTGTAAAAATCATCGTCCGCAGATGTCTACCGTCCGCCCGGGTGTGATGCAGAAAGCCACTGCCGACGGCAGCCGTAAAGGTGAGGTAGTGAACTACGACATCGCTTTCGACGACGAGAAGATTTCCCGCGTGCGTCTGGTCGAAGAGGTCAAAGAGTGCAAGTGTGTAGCCGATATATCGGAAGCCAAGCTGATAGTATCGGGAGGACGCGGTGTAGGCACAAAAGACGGGTTCGACAAACTCAGAGCCTTAGCCGCCGAGATAGGTGCCGAGGTGGGTGCCTCGCGTGCTATGGTCGACGCAGGCGTCATCGATCACTGTGCTCAGGTGGGGCAGACGGGTAAGACCGTGCGTCCCGAGCTGTACCTGGCGTGCGGCATATCGGGAGCTATACAGCATCTGGCGGGTATGGAAGAGAGCGAATATATCGTTGCCATCAACAAAGATAAGTTTGCTCCCATATTCAGCGTAGCCGACTTGGGTATCGTCGGCGATATGCACAAGATAGTACCGCTGCTGACCGAACGTATCAAGAGCCTGAGGAAATAGACGCTCTACGATGAATAAGAACGTAACAAGCCCCGACTAAACATCAGGGCTTGTTTTTTTTGTGCAAAATCGGACAAACGACGGCTTAAGGCAGTTCGATAGTGCTACCTGCCCCTATGTTGTTCTTTTTGAACCATCCTTGCGGCACTTCGAGGGCATAACGCACGGGCTCCGACGACTCTACGCTTTCATGACTAAACGGCGTCATATCGCGTGTCTCGCGGATTTCGCCACTCGAGCTGATGAACGCAATCGAAAGAGGTGTAGGCGTGTCTTTCATCCAAAAGCTTAATTTTTCGTCTTTTTTTAAGATAAAAAGCATGCCCGTTCCTTCGGGAATATTATCGCGACCCATATAACCTTTTGACAACTCTCGTATGGAGCGGGCAAGTTCAACTCTTATGGGAACGGTCTTGCCGTCGAGATTCGTAATGGTCAAATCCCTTTGTTCAAATTTTAGCGAGAATATAGAACAGGCACTCCATACAAGTACTACGGGTAGAACAAGAAAAAAGACTGATTTTTTCATTTTGTTTGAGTGTTTATTAGTTATTCATTCCGGTTCATGAAATATATTTATATGATAAATATTGTCGCAAAGATATAACATTTTTGTTATACTTCCAAATATACAAACAAGAGTCCATTATAACTCTCTCCGTGGATACCGACCATTTTTTTTCGTTTTCGACTATTGTCGTATTAGTCTGCAATATTCTTATAAACAATAGATTTGAGCAACTCTTCTTTCCTACGTCGCGACAATGGCAACGAGTGTCCGTCGATAATTACTCGCCCGCCCGAAATAGATTCTATACGACGTACATTGACGAGAAACGACCTGTGTATCCTGAAAAAACGATTCGTATCCAGCACCTTTTCGATAGACTGCATCGTAGTATGTACAATAAACTGTCTGTCGGTAAGTTTAATATTTACATAGTTTTCCATACTCCTGATATACAGAATATCTTGCTGCAATATTCTTAGAAAACCGCCCTCTTGTCTGACATATATGTATCTATCCTCTACATTATCCTGTTGTTCGACCATATTTCGTTGTCGATATATTTGTAATGCTTTAAGGGCTGCTTGGCGAAAACGGTTGTATTCTATGGGTTTCAGCAGATAGTCAGCTACTTGCAATCTATATCCCTCGATAGCATATTCGGAATATGCCGTTGTGATTATGACGATGGGTGGCGATTCCATTTTATCGAGCATTTCCAATCCATTCATCGAAGGCATATTTATGTCGAGAAATATAACATCTATTTTATTCGTCTCCACAAAACGGATAGCTTCCATAGCAGAGGCACAACTTGCAGTAATGTGCAAAAAGTCTATTCTTTGTATTAAATCCATTATCCCTTGGCGCGCAATAGGCTCGTCGTCTACCACCAGACATTGTAGAATATGCTCGTTAGTTCCTGAATATATTTCCATAAATAATACGCTATATAGAGATGGTTAATGTAGTCTTGTAGTAGGTATCGGTCTTATCGACAGTAAGTCTATGTTGCTCGGGATATAAGATTTGCAGTCGTTTCTCTACTATCTCCAGCCCCAATCCGGAGTCGCTATTTTCGGTTGTGCGGCTGCTCTGTAATATGGAATTTTCCACAGTCAAGGACAGTGTATTTGTCTTCTGTATCAATGTGATTATTACATAGCCGATACCGGTATATGGTCTCGAAACGTGCTTGAAGGCATTTTCTACAAAAGGGATAAGCAGCAGCGGACTTATTTCCTTTTTGCCGTCCTCGATATAATACTCCCATACCACGTTCAGCTCTTTGCCCCATCTTGTTTTTTCTATTGCTATGATATTATCCAGAAAATCGACTTCTCTCTTCAGTAAAACACTGTTTCTCTTGCACTCATACAGTTGGTAGCGGAGTACATCGGAATATTGTAATAGCAGTTTGTCGGCTAATTCGACATCTTTCTTCATAAGGATATGTATATGATTGAGAATATTAAACATAAAATGCGGATTCAGTTGGTTGTTCAGCAGGTGTATCTGTCCTTCGAGATGTGCTTGTTTGAGTTTGTTGTGTTCACTAATCATTTTGATGTGATGGTCGAAAAAATTCAGGGCATAAAAACCAAGATTAATCAAAGAGGCGGACACCAAATAAGTAAAGAACTGCACGTAAAGAGGGCGAACAGGGTCTATTGACATAACGGGTGGGAATATCCTACGGTATTCGAACCATCTGATGGCTTGCTCCAAAATCATATATAGGACAGCCAAAAACACAGATGCGACAATAAAAACAGTTATAAAAGTCCATAAGTTTTTATCTTTTAGATATTTATGCAACAAATGGTTGCTTCCAAAAGTTACGACAAAGAACGATACTATGAAGAACAACAAGGCAACAAATACAGCTCCCCAAAAGGGAACTACCGACAGATATTGAATAAACAGAGTCAGTACGATAATGACCCAAAATATCGGAATAGACCATTTATATCGGGGATAAGATGTATTGTTCATAATATCGTTGTTTTTGTCGGCAAAGGTAGTGAAATAGAAGTATAATCGATTTACCTTTGGTCAATACATACGGGCTATTCGTCAAAAATATCGTATCGGAGAAGCTATTTTTGTTTAATTTTGTATCGAAAAAACAATCAACCAAGTTACTGATTTATATATTTAATAATCAATTAAAAAAACAATAAGAGATGAAAGCTAAATCGATTTTTTGTATGGCAGTATTTGCTATGAGTGTAATGTTGTTCTCCAATTGCAAAAAAGATAGAACCAAGCATAGCAGGGAGATAAGTGATGCTCAGAATATCAGAGGAGTTGTGGTCGAAGGTTCGTGGTCTGTCTATCTACGTCAGGGCGAGCAGAGTTCTGCAAAGATAGAATACAGCGCCTTTCTCGACGATAAGGTAGAGGCACGAGTAGATAACGACGGTTACTTGTACCTGAAAGTACGACGTAGCATAGGCATTACTCATAATGACCTGAAAGCCATCGTAACTATCCCCAAGATAGAGTATATAAAAGCTTCGGGGGCATCGTATATATACTCGGAGGGCATATTCGAGGGCAAAGCCAATAAAATAGAACTGAGCGGTGCTTCGAAGATAAATAGTCTGACTTATCGAGGTAATGACATAGATATAACTCTAAACGGTGCTTCTCGGTGCAATATGTCGGGAATGGCAGAAAGGGCAAAAATAGAGGCAAACGGTTCGTCGGAGGCAGCTATGCCCGATTTCACTACAAAGACGCTGGAAATATATCTCAACGGCTCGTCGGACGCTTTCATCACGATAACCGAACGGGCTACCGGTAAGCTCTCGGGAGCCTCCAAACTGAGATACAGAGGCAATGCCGATTTGTCGGGGGTACAGCTCTCGGGAGCATCTTCGATACAAAAAGCGGAATAGGACGCCGAAGCCGCACTGTAAAAAAAGAAGTGCTTCTAAACATTTAGGAGCAACAAAACAAAGTAGGGACGAAAAATCATTCGCCCCTACATTTTTACATTATTGCCTTATTACGTTATTTCTCTTCTTCTTTTTTGTACGGGAAAAGTTTGTCGATACCTATTATTACGAAATAAAACAGCGTCATAAAAACGAACACTCCCGCAATACCGATACCCGATATTTCCAATGCTTTATAAAAATCTGCACTCATAACAATTACATTTTTTTTACATATTAAACAATAAATACATTTAAGCGAACAGCGGTACGAGCAACAATATGAGACCACCGACTATGACCGAGCCTATCTGTCCGCCGACGTTGGCACTGATGGCAGGCATAAGCAGGTAGTTGTGTTTGTCTTCTTTGAGCCCCATTCCGTGTATTACGCGAGCCGACATCGGGAAAGCCGATATGCCGCAAGCCCCTATCATAGGATTAATCTTTTTGTCTTTCGACATAAAACGATTTATCAGTTTAGCAAAAAGTACTCCGCCGGCGGTATCGAACACGAAAGCGACGATGCCGAGCCCGAGTATCATAAGTGTACTCAGTTGTACGAATTTCTCGCCCGTCATAGTGCTTGCGATAGTGATACCGAGCAGTATGGTAACGAGGTTTGCAAGTTCTTTCTGTGCCGTCTGCGACAGGCTGTTGAGCACACCGCACTCACGGATAAGGTTGCCAAACATAAGGAAGCCTATCAGAGCCAGCGACGAAGGAGCGATAAGCCCTGCCAGCACGGTAACGGCGATAGGGAATATTATGAGAGCCGTGCGTGATGCCCGCTTATTGGCATCGAACTTCATACGTATTTTACGCTCTTTTTCCGACGTTAGCGCTCTGATAACGGGCGGTTGTATTATCGGCACCAGAGCCATATACGAATATGCCGCCACAGAGATAGGTCCCAGCAGGTCGCGAGCCATCTGCGTAGCTACTATTATCGACGTAGGTCCGTCGGCAGCTCCGATGATACCGATAGAAGCCGCCTGTTTGATGTCGAAGCCCATCAGTGTGGCAAGCACCATCGTCATAAAGATACCGAACTGTGCCGCCGCTCCGAAAAGCAACAGTATCGGTCGCTGAAAGAGCGGCGAGAAATCTATCATCGCTCCGATAGCCACGAATATCAGTAGCGGGAATACCTCTGTTATGATACCGGCGTCGAAGAATACGTTGAGCGGTCCTAAGACTTCGCCCTGTGTGAGCACAGCCGAAAACGGTATGTTTACCAATATCGTGCCGAACCCTATCGGAAGCAGTAGCGTCGGTTCGTACTGCTTTCGTATCGCCAGAAAAATCAGTATGAGCCCTATGGCTATCATCACCATATTTTTCCAAGACATTCCTGCAATAGCAGGCAATAACTGTTGAAAATCCATATCGTTTATTATAATTATATTTGTTTAAAATCCTGATTATTTGCTTTGTGTCGCCGATGTATCTTTTGCCTCTTTTATCTCCTTGATCTCTTTTTTGAGTTTCTTTATCTTGTGAGTGTCGGCAATGATGATAGACATCAATACGGACAGTGTCAGCGTGCCGATGATTACTGCCAGCGATATCCACGAATGTGAGGCGAAAAACTCCTCTATGGGCGAGAAAGCACACAGCAACATCTTGACCCCGATAAAGAATAGGATAAAGCTCACGCCGTGTTTGAGGAAACGGAACATACCCATTATTCCTTTGAGGGCAAAAAACAACGATATAAGCCCCATCACGGCAAAGACATTGGAGGTAACCGCCAAGAAGTTCTCCTCCGACGCCGAGAGTATACCCGAACCTCCCTCTTTGATGACGCCTATGATGGCAGGTATGGAGTCTACCGCAAACAGTACGTCGGTAGAACCTATCACCAGAAACACGAGGAATACCATAGTGATGTGCAACTTACCGTTTATACGGGCAAAAAAGTGACTCGCCTCGGTATCGGGGGCTACCGGAAATATCTTCGATGCCGCCTTGTAGAGGAAGTTGGACTTGGGGTCTACCTGATCGTCTTCGCCTGCAAAAGCCATTTTGTATGCCGTCCATAGCAGTATCACCCCGAAGATGTAGATAATCCAATGAAACCGCTGCACTAAACCCATTCCCAGCAAGATAAACAATATCCTCAGCACGATGGATAACAATATGCCCAGATGCAGCAGACGCGGCTGATTCTTCTGGCTTACGCCCATCAGCGAAAATATCATTATAAAAACAAACAGGTTATCGACCGAAAGCGAATACTCTGTCAGATAGCCTGCCAAAAACTTGATACCCATCGTGTGGGCAGTATTGCCTGCGGTGTCGGGATTCTGTGGGAAAAAGAAAAACAACGATGCACCGAATAGCAGTGCTATCGAAATCCATATCCCCGTCCAACCCAGCGAAGCCTTTACGCTTACAGTACCTTTTCTGTGGTCTGTAACATACATATCTATTACAAATACAGTTATAAAAATGGCTATAAATATCAGCCAGTACAATAACATCGTGCTCATATAAATTTGATTGATTTATGCTTTTGAAAATATACGAATTGCTGTTTCCGAAAAAACGATGCAAAGTTATATTTTTTCCTTATAAACGCAAAATGTAATTTGTCTGTCTCCGTACCGAATAACCAATAAATAGATTACCTAAGTATGTTTTTGTGTATATAACAGATATTGTACATATTTGCATTCCAACTCAAAAAAAGACGATACCGCCCCAAAAACACAATAATATGTGAGGGTACAACTATCTCCATTGCATTCAGACTTTCAAATGCAAGAGCAAACAAAAAAAGGGCTGTCGCTATATGTTTCTCAGCGACAACCCTCTTTCTATTTATAGATATATAGCTCTATCGAGCATAATCTATCTCTTCTTTATTACCAGACGTTCTACCAAGGTAATACTATCGGATACGATACGTACCGTATAGACTCCTTCGGCAAACGACGATACGTCTATCGATATGCTATTGTTACCATCGGCTATAACATAACGTCCTACGGTCTTACCCATCATATCGACAACTGTCACTTCGGCAGCCCCCGACAAGCTCGGTACATCTACATTTACGACCGTATGAGCGGGATTCGGGTAGATATTTGCGCCATAGGATGCTTCGTCTAAGTCGGTTGTCTTTAGTGTTTTGAACGTCAGTATCTCGCCTTTAGTCATAGGATACGACTTGGTAACTGCATAAGCATAGAATTGGTATTCGGTATTAATTCCAAGTCCCGTAAGATTGGCGTTAGATGTCTTCTGCCAGTCTGTTTCACTCGATTTTTTGTAATACCAACCCTCTTCTAAGATAGGTTCGGTACCAATAGTAACCACCTTACGCAGTGTCGCTGCATACGTACCGATAGCCGTAGCTGCAAGTGTCTTCACTGTCGGCGGAGTATGCGACGTTGTGGTAAACTGCAATGTAGCTCCCTTGTAGCCATCGGAGTTGATAGCTGTCGTAGCATAAGCATAGAACTCATACTGCGTACTATGTTCTAAGGTATTGAGCAGACCGTCGGATGACATGTACCAATTGGATTCGCCCACCTTATGCCACTTCCAGCCTTCGGTCAATACCGGTTCCGACAGGTCGCCTACGACACTCTTTTTCAGAGTAGCCGAGTTCTGAGATACGTTTGTAGCCGGCTGTGTAGTAACGATAGGATGTATCGGTGCCGCTCCCGTAGTAGTGAACGACATAGTATCGCCCCTATATATCTTATTATCGGCTTCGGCATAAGCATAGAACTTATAGACGGTACCTCTTATAAGTCCGGTGATAATACTATCTGTAGTAGGTTGCCATCTTGCACCCTCGTTGTCGGCTCGGTAGAAGAAACCGTGACTTGTAACTACCATATCGCCTTCGGATAGTATCTTATGCAGATGAGCGGTATTGTCCGTGATATTGTCTGCATCAAGAGTTTTTACCGTAGGCGGCTTAATTACAACTTCGTACACCTCGATATTATCGATATGCAAATCGATACCTGCCTCATATAAACCGGTACCTACCGTCGACTCTGCATAGAAGGCTATCTTCACTATTTTTCCGGCGTAGTTTTCCAGAGGTATAATGATTTGATTTACTCCGTTTGTAATGTCGCTAAGTCTGTGGTTGCCCGTGCCGTCGTTGCTCCACACGGTAGCATTTGTTTGCGACCATGTAAGCCCTCCGTCGTCGGATATTATTACCATAAACTTATCGTCTGTCATAGCCGCTCCTGAAGCAGGGTCTCCACTTTCGTTGTTTGTGAGCGATACGTCGAACTTGAGATTTGAGTTCTGAGGCAGTTGTATCCTTGGAGTTATCAACCACGAACTAACGGCAGTACCATATATGTTTACCTTGGCTTTACCGCCCGTATTCAGACCGTAGATGTTGTCGCTATAGTTCCAACTGCCACCATCTGTACCGAATTTCGCTCCGCCGAATATATCGGAAGCCTTAGCATGATGCTTCTGCCAACAATCGCGTGGGAATTCGTATGAGATGTCGTTGAAGTCTTCTTTGAACGGTAATGTCCTTGCCGCACAAGGTGTTGCAAACGACTTATTAATAGTCCAGAAACTCGAGTCGGTAGCCGAACAGATAGATCTTATTCTCAGTTCATAAGCAGTCTGTGGCGATAAACCTCTTATAGTATCTATCGGCATGCCCGATACGTTTTGAGTATTCCACGTAGCAGAACCTCTTTCTCTATATTGCAATACCCAAGCCGATTCGTGACCACCTGCCGACCAGTTTACTACGACTGTTTTAGCGGTAGGATCATCGGTCGGTTCGATAGTAACCGTATTTATATTAGGCTTCCGACAGGTTGGAGACTTATATATAGAGAGGTTGTCGATACCATACTGTCTATTATCGTTGGTACTCGACACGGTCTGACGGAATGCAATATAGTGCTTACCGTTAGGTGCAGAGGCAAGCGATAAATTTAATCTCTCGAATTGTTCATCTCGAGTTATAAGAGGAGTAATATCGTGTACGGCAACAAATGTGCTCGGATTGCGTGGGTCTGAGACAACACCGAGTTCCAACTGACCCGAATTAGATGCCGACTCTCTGAAGACAGAGAATTCTACCTCTATGTTATTCATATTTTCGATATACTCTCCTGTAGATATTATCTGATTTGCCTTTCCTGTAAATACCAATATTCCATTGTCGGGATCATTAGTATTACTCTTGACATAAGGAGATGTGTTTCCAATTTCGTCGGTATAAGGAAGAGTTCTCGTCCAGCATTCGGGTATCGTACGTATGTACTGATCGAAGTTGTATGTAACCTGCGTATTACCTATCGCCTGCGGCAGACAGTAGGTGTGGAACATATATCTCGCCCAACTGCTATATGTAGTACCGCCCGAGCACACGGCTTTGACTCTCACCTGATAATCGGTATTCGGCATAAGACCGCTGAAAGAATAAGCCGTATCGGTAAGCGTCCGACTTGTCCAAGCAACGTCGGAAGCTCGTCTGTACTCGAGTATCCACGATGTCTCGTTGCTACCTTTGCGCCAATGTATCCGAGCCGAATCGGGAGTGATAGTATCCAATACTATATCCGAAGGTGGATTGCAGTTGAATCCAACGATAGAGATATTATCGACCGACATAGTCGGAGTGGTCGGCGGCAGGTAGGTATTTATCCACATAAATACAAGCTTCTTTCTCGTACCGGCAAACGACGACGGCAATGTATCTTGGAATGTAGTCCAATCTAACTTCTTCATGAATCTATTGCCCAGTCGATACGCTCCCGGTGTTTTTATCCAAGGATCGTTCGAAGTAACATTCCAGGTAGTAGGTAGTTTTGCCGTATCGGGTACGATATATACTTGCATCTGGTGATAATAAACTGTCTGGAAAAGACCATAAAAATTTCCCTTACCTTTCCAATCGAACGATATAGCGAATTTCGGGCTATTATCGAAATCGACAGTAACGTATGCCATAGAATGCGATTCGGCATTACTATACTCGGCTGTAACACCTTTATCTTTCGATATGTACATCGATTTGCCACCATTGCCTACGGCAGAGCCTATACTCCAAGTATTGGCATTTTCTTCGGCACTCCAAGTAACCATCTCGGGTACTGCTCCGTCGAAATCTTGGTCGTAAGGTAGATGTACGACAGTAGCCTTCGTCTTGAACTCTCCGTAAATCCACGGCGACTTATCGCTTGCACTGCATACAGCCCTTACTGCTACATAATAATCAGTATTAGCTGCCAGCGAAGTAGCATTGTAGGCAGTAGATGTTACTCTTACCGAGTTAGATGTATCCATTGGAGTAGTCGATACCACTACGTCCCACGATGTTTCGGTACCACCGGCTGTCCAAGCTATATCGGCACTCGACGAACTTATATTGCTTGCAGCAATATCTTTTACGTAGCGGCAAGTAAGCGGGTCTACCACACTGAGAGTGTAGTCTTCTACCGTACCGCCATATTGCGAGTAACAAGGATAAGGATCGCTATAAGTACTCATTATCCTCATACGATATTTACCGTTTATCACTGAGGCAGGTATTGCGAAAGTAGCTCTATAAGTATGTGAACCGTTAGTTATTTTTTCTTTCAGATAAACTTGTTCGCCTGCATCGTCGAAGTCGTAATCTTTGTTCCAATCGACATATACACATAACTTATATTCGGTAGAATTTACCGATACGGAAACATTTACATCTACCGAATCGCCACGATTTACACTACCCTCCATAGTCGAGTAGTCGCCATAATTGTCGTTTTCTTGATCGGTAATATTATCTACCATCTTGGCGATACCGTATTTTACTCTGAAAATACCTCTTACATCCAGATTGGTAGGAGTAGCTCTACAATATTTTGTAGAGAATATACCAAGTATCCAAGCACTTGTATCGTTACTGCAACTTGTAGTCCTTAGCCAGATATTATAGTTTTTACCTTTTTCGAGTCCCGATAGACTGATGTGGTCTGTAGTAACGTTTACCTTAGGCAAAGAGTCGGGAGGAGTAGATGATATTTTCGTATTCATAGCCAGTACATACTGCCACGCCGTAGCCGAAGCCTCGTGTGCGAATGTAACTGTGGCAGAGTCTGTCGTAGCACCTGCTATGGGACTTATGTTCAACGAAGTAGGAGCCAGACACGATGCCAAAGGTTCTATAACTACATCGTCGAGATAGTAAGGATAGTAATCTGTCTGCGATACCGTACCTACATTGCCGTATCTGAAAGCGATATAACGATTATTTCCATTATCGGCTACTCCCTTGAAATACACTGTTTTCGGCATAGAAATATTATATCTATTGTCGTTGAACGAGGCTACGGGTGTGAATGTAGTACTATCGTGTGGATCAGACATATATCCTACTTGGAATATACCGCATCTTGAATGCCCTTTCGTAAGGTTGAAATTCAGTTGGAACATATTGAGAGCCGTATCCAGCTCGTTCGATACCAAATACTGAGGCATTTCACCTAAGAACTTTATGGCTTTGCTCTCAATTCTATCGTAAGTACCAGGTTCTACCACAAAAGGATATTGCATAGACTTCGATAACCTATTCCAGCAATCTGGTATGGTTCCTTCGGATAATGAGTTGAAATCTTCGTTTATGGAAGCCTGCCGTGCACACGGAGTAATAAAATACAGCGGATAGAGCGACCAGTCGCCGTATGTACCTGCTCCGCATTCGCTTCGCATCCAGAGTTTATATTTCGTATTCGGAGTAAGTCCGGTAAGTTTTATCGTACCGCCGCTGGCAGTTGCAGGTAGTGTCGATGGCTGGTCTTCCGAAGCGAGTCCCAAAGCATATTGTTGTCCGGTAGTACCAGGTAGCGGTAGATAAGTTATCGTAGCCGAATCGGGCATCAGCGATGTTACCTTGAGTTGACCCGGAGGCAGACACGCAGGAGCGAGTTTCACCGATACCGAGTCTAACCAATAAGAAGCATCCGAATAAAACTCTTCGTTATCGACTTTACCGTATCTGAATGCAATATAGCGGTTGTTGCCATTGTCTACTACATCGTTGAATATTACTCGTTTGGGTAACATTTTTTTGTAGTTAACATCATTGAACGAAACAACAGGCACAAATGTACTTTTATCGTCTTTATCGGTCATATAGCCCACTTGGAAAATACCAGACTCTTTCTTTTCTTTAGCAAGCAAGAAATCGAGTTGTAGGGTATTGAGCGGTACGCCGAATGTGGGTAATACCAAGTATTGAGGAGTTGAATAATAGAATCTTATTGCCTTAGTCGATACTCCGTTTACCGTATCGCGTTCGACTACTCCCGGATAGCTTTCTTGTGTCGATAATTTACCCCAACACTCGGGCAACATACCTTCTTCGATAGATTCGAAGTTTTCCAGAATATTCACCACTCCCGTCAGAGGGTTGCAATCGGTCTTAAATACCACAGCATCTGTCCATCTGCCGAATACTCCGGGCGAACATACCGTGCGCAGCCATACTCTGTAAGTGGTGTTGGCTGTAAGCCCTGTAATGAGATGCGTACTATCGGTGATAGTTGTCGGAGTCAGTGTCGACGGGTCGACGATAGTGGTATTGCTTGTAATCGCATACTGCCACGAAGTCTGTGGCTCGGTGGTGGAGAAAGATATTTTAGCTTCGGTAGCTTTTATCTTTTTCACAATAGCATTAATAGGCTGCAGGCAAGTATATGGATATACTCCGAAATTATCGACATAATATGATAAATAGGTTCCTCCATTTGCTCTCGCACGCATAGCCAAATACTTATGTGTAGCCGGCACTGTATTGGGAATACGCAACGAATAGTAAGCCCATATATTTTTAGTAAAAGCCATACTACCGATAGTTACAAATGTCGAAGAATCAGTTACATCCGACATTACTCCCACCTCGAAAGTAGAGGGTTGAGAGGGATAGTAGTTTCTGAGATAGAATCCCAATTCTTTACCGGCCAGAGAGTACGAAAATTTCGGACTTGCAGCTATAAGTACCGGACAACGACTACTACTTTCCGTATAAAAATGTAAGCCTTTACCCTCGTAGCCAAAATTGGAAACTTGCGGGTATCGGTCTTCTCCCGAAGAACAGGTAGTAACTCTTGTCCAGCAAATAGGTTTATTGGAGTTGTTTTCGTCGGAGTCGGAGAATCTTTCTACCCATTGGATAGTAGACACTTCACTGCAGAGAGTTCTAAACCAATAGTTTGCCCACTGACTGTACTCTCCTCCACCGCAATCGGCTTTTATCCTAACATAATACTTCGTCCCCCACATAAGCCCCGATAGACTCAACGAGCGGTTGCCCGTTACGGTCTGCTGCACAGCTCCTTCGAAAGTAGGATAAGTCGAATATTGTACTACCCAAGAGGTAGCACTTCCCATCTCTGCCCATGATATATCGGCAGAGTTGATAGTAATATTGTTAGCATTGATACTATCAGGAATGGCACAATTGCTCACACATACATTAGCGCCTCGTATATCGTCTAATAGTACGCTCAAACCGTTTGTATCTACCACCTGAAATGCCACATATATCTCATTGTCTGCATAAGGAGACAAATCTACCCTGTGTCGTACCCAATACGTAGTGAAGGTATCCGGGGTGATTGTAGTCATTCCACCCAGTGTAAGAGGTGTGTCGTGGAAGTCGGCTGTATCGTTGGTAGCGGTAGAAACTTTTATATTCAAATAAGTATGACTATTGGGGTATACATAGTCGGATTTCACCAAAAAGGTAAGGCTATCGCCTGCAATAGGATACATTTTGGGAGTGATAAGCCAGTTTTCGTGTCTGGGAGATTCATATCTGACATTAGCACAAGCTGTTCCTATCGGAGCATAATCGGTATTGGTAGTCCGCTCCCATTCTCTATCACCACGGATATGTTTCGCCGTCCACCCGTTAGGAGGAAAAACGTCTCTTTCGAACCCCTCCGACAATGGTACACCGTCATTACCCACAATCTTGATATTGTCTATAAATACACGAGGTTCGACATTGCTATCGGCAGTAGTAGATACAACTAACGGCGTAGGTACCGTCTGAGCAATGAAAAAAATATCGTACCTCAGCATATCGTCTGCTGTGATAGGCCAGCCATGTCCGATAGCGGGCAAGTCGATAGTACGACTCTGACTGCCATAGGTTAAGGTTAATTTGGCTGGTGAAGGTGTCGTGGCTATCCAAGCCGCAGCGTCGAACTGCACCTCCACAAACCGAACCCCGACGGCATTTATCGGGTCTGTAGTAAAGCTACCCATCTCTGCCACATCGCCAAGACGAATTGCTCCCCCTGCCTGATATGCTCTATGGGCAGAAGTTATACCGGGCAGTGTTCCTGACACCATAGCGGTAGGACTCCCCGTTTCGGAAAGCATATTGCCCGCCGAAAGAGCCGAAAAGTCTTGGATGTAAGGTAACGTCAAATTCTGTGCCTGCAGCCCGATAACCGCACAAAGCACAAGAAACAGTAAAAAAGTAAGCCTTTTCATACCATAAAAATTTAGTTAGTAAAAAAATTATATAATCAATAATTATTAAGTCCAATTCTCTTATTTTTGGGATGACAAATATGACTATTTTTTATCTGTTTTCCAAACATAGAAAATAAGTATCGCCTATTTTTAACATTCCAATTCATTAAAAATCGACAAAAAGCACGATTAACTAAATTCTTGCCGTTTTAAATTTGTTATTACGTTAAATATTTGATTAATTTTGCAGCGTAGAAATAATTCAAATATCAACTCAAAAAACACAATGGATAATAATAATAATATGTTGGCTCTCGAAGAGAGAATAGTAACCGTACTAAAAACCGTCTACGACCCCGAAATACCTGTCGATGTCTACAATTTGGGACTAATCTACGACGTTGACTGCGGAACAGACGGAAATATAGTAATCACTATGACGATGACAGCACCAAACTGCCCGATGGCAGACTTCATACTCGAAGATGTACAACAGAAAATATCGGCTCTCGACGGTGTAAAATCGGTAGAAATAAAACTCGTATTCGACCCCGAATGGAACAAAGATATGATGAGCGAAGAGGCAAAGCTCGAACTTGGTCTGCTATAATTGTTTGCTATCATATCACGAAACAATTTCATACTCACTACGTAATGTCGATAAAAGAAATCTCTTGTACTGCAACACAAAAAATATATCGTTTTGCAACAGCAATATCGATATTACTATTCTGCGTGCAGTGTACTCACAATAAGCCTATTGCTAACGGCACTATCAGCGATAGGCAAATGACACCTTCGCTAACAGCTATCGATATAAGCACCGTAATATCTGACTCAGGTATTACACGTTACCGTATCACCACCCCCAAAATGCTGATATTCGACAAGGCGGAGCGTAGCAATTGGCTATTTCCTAAGGGTTTGCATTTCGAGCGGTTCAATGAGCGGTACGAAGCAGACGCGAGTGTCGACTGCCGCTGGGCGATATACTACGACATAGAGCGGCGATGGATACTCAAAGATAGCGTGCGGTGTACCAATATTTCAGGCGAAACTTTCGAGACGAATCAACTCAATTGGGACGAAGCAAATCAAAGGATATATTCCGACTCGCCTATACGTATCACAAGATCGACTATGATAATAAACGGTATCGGGTTCGAGTCGAATCAGATGATGACCCGATACAGAATCAATAAGATAACGGGCGTATTACCTATCGATACCGACGACTCAGACGACTCCAACAACGACCAATAACAACTTCGGTTACAGCCTCGTATCCGCTCCCCACATCAATTTGCTACGAAGGGTCTTGAAAAACGTATGTCTCTCGGGCTGAATGCTTGTAATGCTATATTCCGACTTCTTTACCGTGATACTCGTACTATCGGGCAGATGCATCGAATAGCCGTCGACGGCTATCTGATAACTCTCGGCACACGACTTCACACGTATCTCTATCGTACAGTCGTCTCTTACTATGAGCGGGCGTACGGTAAGCGAGTGTGGTGCTATGGGCGATATGATGAAGTCTGCCGAATCGGGCGATACTATCGGGCCGCCCACACTCAGCGAGTAGGCAGTAGAGCCGGTAGGAGTCGATACCAACAGACCATCGGATTTATAACTGTTTACAAACTCACCGTCGACGTATAAGTCGAGCGTAAGCATAGAGCAGGTGTCGCCTCTCAGTACGGCTACTTCGTTCAGAACCGTACGGGCAGACTCTGTGCCGTCCGAAAACCTTACGTCGAGCATTACACGCGATTCTGTCGTGTAACGTCCTTCGACGACATCGAGCAAAACCGACTCTATCTCCGATGTCGATACGTCGGCAAGGAAGCCCAAGTGTCCTGCATTGATACCGAGTATGGGGATATTTTTTCGGGCTAATGTATGAGATGTAACTAAATAAGTGCCGTCGCCACCGAACGATATAGCCATATCTGCCTCTATATCACCCGACGGCACAACGCCTACCTCGGGTATCGACACTCTATCGCCGATATACCTCCGAAACGACTCTTCGATCAATACATCCACACCATTTCTCAGCAGAATCTCTATTACGTCTACCAACGAACGATCGTAACGCTGCTCGTAAGAGGTGCCTAAAATTGCTATTTTCATATAAGAAATTTGTTTTTTTCTATAAAAGTATCACTTTGCAAAAACAACTCCCCGATACCGTGCCCTGTGGGGCATGATCGAAGATACCGTATATCGTAGAACCCGAGCCCGACATAGCTGCATATACGGCTCCGAGCCTATACATTTCGTCTTTCATACTACTTAGTATCGGGTATCGGGCAAAGATATTCTCCTCGAAAGCGTTTGTTATCGTATCTCGCCATGTATTGAGCGGCTGTAATACCGCCTGCCGTAAGTCTACCTCCGACCGACGTACGACCACACCGCCGTATGCATCTCCGGTGCCGACCGAGACGGCGGGTTTTGCCAGTAACAGATATTTCCCACGCAAGTCCAGACCTATCGGAGTAAGGCATTCGCCCTTACCTTGCGCGAAGGCGGGGCGATTGCCGACGAAAAACGGACAATCGGCTCCAAGCTGCAAGGCATACCTCTCGAGTCGCTCGTCGGAGAGCCCCAAAGCAAACATCGTGTTGAGCGCTTTCAGGGTAAAAGAGGCATCGGCAGAGCCGCCACCGAGACCTGCACCCATCGGTATCGCCTTTTTAAGATAAAATGCCAAAGGCGGAAGCTCGAAGTCGTTGTTTAGCAGCCGATAAGCTTTCACTACAAGATTATCGGCATCATTGCCCGATATACCAAAGCCCGAAACGTTAAGCGATACCTCATCGGCTGCTACCGCCTCGAGTGCGTCGTACAGACCGTAGACGGGATAGAAGACTGTCTCGATATTGTGATAACCGTCGGCTCGCTTCTCTACTACATTGAGCCCTATATTTATTTTTGCATTTGGAAAAACAAGCATCTACCGTAGTATCCTTTTTTGTATTTTTGTGCAAAAGTAGTAAAAAACGCTCGAATAGTACAAATGCTTTACATACACATCCCTTTCTGCAAAAGCTACTGCACGTATTGCAGTTTTTTCAGAACCACATCGCTCGACTTCAAAGAGAAATACGTCGATACTCTATGCCGAGAGATAGACCTACGACACGACTATCTGGGTAAAACATCGCTTGACACCATATATTTCGGTGGAGGTACGCCCTCGTTGCTCACGGCAGACGAACTCAGCAAGATATTTTCCGCTATCGGTAAATATTTCACTATCACCGACGAAGCCGAGATAACCCTCGAATGTAATCCCGACGACATCGATGCCCGTTTCGTTGCCGACCTTAAGAGTTTTCCTATCAATCGTATAAGCATCGGCATACAGTCGTTCGACGACGAGCAGCTCCGCCGCCTCAACCGTCGCCACAATAGCCGTCAAGCCGTCGATTGCGTTTCCCTACTGCAAAACAATGGCTTCGACAATATCTCTGTGGATATCATCTATTCACTACCAAACCAGACACTTATATCGCTCAATGCCGATATTGACCAACTACTTAGGCTCGGTGTGCAACACATCTCGGCGTATTCGCTTACATACGAGCGAGGTACTAAGCTATTCGATATGTGGCAGCGAGGCAAAGTCGAAGCCATATCCGACGACGACAGCAAACAACTATTCGACACTCTCTGCTATCGGCTGAAAAATAATGGTTTCGAGCACTACGAAATATCGAATTTTGCCCTACCACACCGACGTGCCGTACACAACTCAGGGTATTGGGCAGGAGCAAAGTACCTCGGCATAGGGGCGGCAGCACATTCATTCGATGGCTCTTCGAGGCAATGGAATCCGTCGGATATCGACAAATATTGCCTACAAATAGACCGTCGCCGGACATTCGACGAGCGAGAAACGCTCACGTCCACAGATCGTTACAACGAATTCGTATTCCTGTCGTTGCGAACAGCCGCAGGAATAGATACCGACCGTCTTGCATCGCTTTTCGGCAGCGACGCTCGCGACTATTGTATGGCGAATGCACATAAATATATCGATGCAAAGCTACTGAAGATTACCGGTAGTCACCTCAGTCTTACCCACGATGGCATATTCGTATCCGACGGCATCATGAGCAGCCTTATGCGGTAGTGAGTATTTCTGATTATTTTTATCAGGCAGAATATAAGCCATCGTAGATAAAAATACATTTTGCGTATTTTTGACATTAAAAAATTTGGTGACTGGAAAATAATGATTATTTTTGCCCCAAAATATATTTACCAAAAAAATATGCTTACATATATTGTATGGTTTTTGATAGACTCTATTGTAAGCAGTTTCGTAACGATCGACTTACCGAGAACTGACGGTACCAAACAAGTACCGAGCGTTTCGTGTGTAGCCACCCGCGAGCTACTGTCGATTGATTTCCACCAATTTATTCATAGTAAATACCTTCCTCGCTTCGGCATTGTCGCCCGCTCCGCTTAGTGCCGAGAGGTGCTAAGAGACGGAGTAGCTTGTTCTCGCTTTTGTGTATCAGGCTATAATTAATACTTTTAATGAATTCGTCGAATGGAGCACGTAGGGAAAATACACAAAAAACAAGGGCTTTTGTGTGTATGCCCCATAAATACACCGTAAAAAAAAATAAGCGTAAAGAATTAAATAAGATGAAACATAATATTTTTATAAAAGTGACAAGTATTATTGCCATCACACTGGTAGCTATATTTAGCATTTGGACTATACAAGCATGCAAAGAGAATGTCCCAGATATACCAACAGGAACTACAATGGCAAAGGCGAAGACTATTAGGAAGAGTATGTGTGCAGGATTATATATAATTCAAGTTTTTGAGGGCGAAGACGTACCCCAAACGACATCAAATAATTTCTTTTACGCTATTAACCTTCCTGAAGAGTACAAAAAGCCTAATTTAAATATAAACATTAACTATCGTCTTCCCAAAACAAATGAAATTCCGGTATGTCCTAGTATGGAAGAAGGATATACTTGCATATATATAATTTCTATCAACCAAATCAATTAAAATATTTATTATCATGAAAAAGATTGTTTTTATATTGCTGTTTATCCCCGTATCAATACTTGCACAGGTGGAATTTGCCCCGTTAGGGGCAAAATGGTATTACAATTTAGAGGCTAATGGAAACATTTTAAATAGCCATCTAAACACTATAATAGCAGAGAGCGATACAGTGATAAATGGCGTAAATTGTCGTATATTGCAACAATATCGCGATAATGTGGCGACTACTGCCAATAAAAGATATATTGTCAGGCAAGAGCAAGGTAAGGTATACTACTATTATGATAAGCAATTCCATTTACTGTTTGATTTTGATGTAAAAGAAGGAGATACTCTATTATTTACCTTTGTTTATAACAAATACTCATACGACACTATGGAATTAGTTGATACTTTTTTATCTGCAAGGTATATCGTTACAGAAATTACAACCAATGCACAAAATCTCAAGAATATAAAAACAATACTTGTAGAAGAAGACCAGATAATCGACCATCAAAATAAAATTTTACTTCCGGTTTATTCATATACTGAAAAAATTGGATTTGATCGCGATTTTATGCCGATATTGGACAACTTGGTTCATCCTGCAGTCGACAACTTTCAGATGCTAAGGTGTTATAGCGATAATGCTATTTCTTATATTTCAGAAAGTTGGCAGGCATTCCATTTATCGTGTAACTACTCCGTTATAACAACAGTAGCTAATCCTAAGGATGACACCAATATCTCAATTTTACCCAATCCATTTACCGATATTATCAGGATAGTACTTACAGAAGAATCAATGGTAAGAATAGTGAGTTTTGATGGTCAAGAGTTTTTCAATACCAAGCTATTAGCCGGACATAATGAACTTTCTTTAAAAGACTTCCCAAAAGGGATTTATATGATTATAATTCAAGAAAAGACACAAATGAAATATCTAAAAATCATCAAGATATAAAAAGGAAAATAGTATTTGTGTTAATCACTCTTCACTCAGGAAGAGTCGGAAAACAATGAGTTTACTTTCGATATAGCTGAGTATGTCGACGACAAAAAAGAAGGTAAAGAACTCATCGGCGACGATACTGTAGATATTAGGCAGGTAATAAAGAATTAAAGGACAGGACAAAACTATAATTAATTAACAAAAAAACAGGCTACTCATCAAAAAGGGCAGCCTGTTTTTTATCTCAGATAAAAATAATAAAAAGGCACTGCTATTTGTTGAGAAAAATTCCTGAATGACAGGATTTGAGCGTTTAGAAAGTCTTTGTAATCTGCCGTCTAAAAAAGATACCTTTGCAGGCGCAGCCCGCCATCAACAATCTAAACTTACTCGGATTCTAAATTGATTTGTAGAATTTTCCAATCTCAAGCAGTGCCCGAACGACTAAGTTTATTTTTCTATAATACACTTCTTATCAATTAGTTTTCGTCAAAACTAACATCAGAGAAACCATCTGGGTCAAATTCGTCTTCGTTGTACATATTGTCTCCATACAGGTCTTCGTCGAATATGTTTGCAGAGTTGCTCTTCTTCACCATATCGTCGAGTATTTCGTCAAACTGAACCATTTGTTCGGGTGGCGTACCTTTCGAAACCGTACAGACAGGCTTTTTCAGTGTTTTATTAAGCTCAATATCTTTAAGTTCTATGAAAAAAGCACGGTCTGTAAGCATATCGAATACGAACATAAGTCGTTGCCCTTTGTCCTCGATAAATTCATCGATATGTGTACTATCCATCAGGTAAGTATCTATCGACGAATCGCTATCCATCTCCATTTGCAGTATCTCTTGCTCTTTTTCCCAATCGTCGGAACAGATATAGAAAGTATTCAATTCCGAATCGGTATAACCCACTGAGGATAAAATCGCTTTCTGGAACTCCGAGAAGGTAGCGTCTGAGTTTATCTCAATGATTCGCTCAAAATTATCAATTTCGTCTGATAGCAATAAAAACCTATAAACCATAAGATTACTGTATTTAGAAGCCTTATCTTTTCGTATATATGAAACTTAAAGCAAATGTACATTATTTTTTTCGATTACAAGCAAGACTCTACAAACAAAAAACAGTAAAATTCATCGACAAACGATATTTCAGACGAAAATTGAATCGACGCCCCATCTAATCACACCACACATATCACTGATAATAAAGTATATCAGACATTAGTCTCGATGCAATATTTCATCTGCTTTTTTTAGAGCGATATTGATATGCGAGCAGATATGGTCTTCGGGTATAATATCGTCGAACTTAGCTTTGAGTAGAGTCTTTCGCACCTGCATGGTTACACCCGAAAGTATTACGATAGAACCCTGTCGCCGCGACTGTATACATAAGTTTTCGAGATTATGCAGTCCGGTAGAGTCGATAAACGGTACACGCCTCATACGTATTATGCGTACGCGTGGCGGTTTCGACATTCGAGTCATTATCTCATCGAACTTATTGGCTACACCGAAAAAATAAGGGCCATCTATCTCATAAACAGCCACTCCTTCGGGAACAAGGAGTTTCTCTTCGTGCAGCTCGAGGTCGCTCTCTATATTTGGATCTATCTCCGAACCGAATATTTTTATCGATGTCGCCTCAGAGGTACGTTTCAGGAATAGCACCACAGAAAGCAGAAGCCCTATCTCAATAGCGATAGTGAGGTCAAATACTACGGTCAGTACTATCGTAATCCACATTACTGCATTGTCGCTCATAGGCATCTTACGAAGAGCAACTATACTCCGCCAACCGCTCATATTATACGACACTACCACTAGAACCCCTGCCAGACAAGCCATTGGGATATAACCTACGAGTTTCCCTAAAAACAGCAGCACCAATAGCAGTGTTACAGCATGTATTATCCCCGCAATAGGCGACCTACCGCCATTGTTGATATTGGTCATAGTGCGGGCAATAGCCCCTGTGGCGGGTATCCCTCCGAATAGCGGTGTTACGATATTGGCTATTCCTTGCCCGATAAGCTCCGTATTGGAGTTGTGTTTATCGGCTATCACCCCATCGGCTACCATAGCCGACAGCAAACTCTCGATAGCACCAAGCATAGCGATAGTAAATGCAGCCGGAAAGAGCTGTACCATAAGGTCGATTATAGTTGTGCCTTCTGCCAGTGTGAGCGTAGGCATCTTGGGCGAAGGTATGCCCGAAGGCAGTTGATATATATCGCCGATAGTCTTGATATGCCCGAAAGTTCCCGAGCTATTCAGCAGCCATACGGCTACGGTCATAACGACAATTGCTACCAGACTACCCGGAATCTTTTTAGATATCTTTGGTACTAAGACTATTATAAATATACTCAATACACCGAGCAATAGGGTAACCAAATTTGTTTCCGATATGTTTTTGAAATACACTATCCATTTGTCCACAAAATTGGCCGGTAGATTATCGATATCCAGCCCCAAAAGGTCTTTAATCTGAGTAGAAAATATTGTAACGGCTATACCCGCCGTGAAACCTATTATTACGGGATAAGGTACAAATTTGATAATATTACCCAACTTGAATACCCCCATCAGTACCAGCATTATACCTGCCATAATAGTGGCTATAAGCAGTCCGGCAAGCCCATGTTGTTGAATGATACCATACACTATCACTATGAAAGCTCCGGTGGGTCCGCCTATCTGTACCCGACTGCCGCCGAAAAACGATATTATAAAACCCGCTATTATAGCTGTTACCAAGCCTTCGGTAGGTCCTACTCCTGAGGCAATACCAAACGCCACAGCAAGAGGTATTGCTACTATTCCTACTATGATACCTGCCATTAGGTCGGCAGTAAATTTCTCTTTCGAGTAGTGTTTTAAAGTTTCAAATATTTTAGGCTGAAATACCATATCTCACTATATATATGTATGTTACATCAATCATTTAAGAGTAAAAAACATAAGGGGCAAAGGTAATATATTTTTATTAAACACAATAAACAAAGAAAAAGTTACGTTTTTCAGATATAAGTGTTATGTTAAATCTGCTATTTATACAACACCAGACATTCCTTTTTGGTTAAAAACGCACGATTTTTTTTCATTCTTGCGTTAAAGTCAAAAAAAACAATTATCTTTGCAGTGCGAATGAAAAAAGTAAAATTAATAATTTTTATCTCAATTATCTCGGCTAGTCTTATCACGCTGATAATATCCCAATACTTTTTAGTAAAGGAAACTACAGCGTTTTACGACCAGACTTTCACTGATGTCGTATCGAAAACAGTCAAAGACGTAGAGCTCGAAATGAAAGAAGACGATATCAAACGAATGATAGACGAGGTCATAACACAAGATGCCAACTCATATTTGAGCGATATTTTCGAACCGTCTACCAGCATATCGTCGCTCAATCGCAAGCCAAACACGTATATAGGCGGGTTGAACGAAATAATAACGGAAAATTATAAAAAACGATACCGCCAAAACAAACAACTCACCGATAGAGTCTTAGCAAAACTAATGCTTGAAACTTCTTGTCTGGGTAAAGCTAATAGAATCAATTTCAGTAAATTCCTGAACAATGTTACATTAGCTCTCAGAGAACACAATATCGACGACAATTTTCTATTTTTCGTCTCCGACAAAAATAATAACATTGTCTTTTCAAACAATTATAATGGACTGACCGACAGACATAATACTATCACACAAGAGATATTTGCGACCAATCAGCCCGAAGACGCTATCTATGCCAATTTGGTATTTTCCAAACAAAACTCATATACCAATCAGCTTATCAAGACATTACTACCGACTATCATAATATCAATCATTTTGTTTATACTACTGATAATCATGATATATGCTATGTTTGCCCAGAAAAGAGACGCAGACATAAAATCGGATTTCCTCAATAATATGACACATGAGCTGAAAACACCAATAGCCTCTATATCACTTGCTTCACAGATGCTCAACGATAGTGCGGTAAGTAAGTCTCCCGAATTCCTCAGCAATACCTCTAATGTGATAAAAGACGAGACTCAACGGCTCAACACGCTGGTAGACAAAGTATTGCAGACATCGATATTTGCTACACAACAATCGATATTAAACCTTAAAGAAGACAACGTCAATCAGCTAATAGAGAAGGTAATTAAAAACTTTTCGATAAAAATCAATCAAAATAACGGAAGAATAAACTCATATCTATCGGCCGAAAACCCGTTTGCTCTTGTAGATAATGTACACTTTACCAATGTAATTTACAATTTGTTTGAAAACTCGGTGAAGTATACAATTAAAGATCTGGTACTGACTGTAAAAACTTGGAACGAAAAGAATAAACTCTGTATTTCTATAGAAGACAATGGTATAGGAATCAAGAAAGAAGACCAAAAACGTATATTTGATAGATTTTATAGAGTATCTACCGGTAACCTACATAATGTCAAAGGGTTCGGCTTAGGGCTGGCTTATGTAAAAAAGATTGTAACAGAACACAAAGGAACTATCGAAGTAGAAAGCGAACTCGGTATCGGAACAAAATTTATTATCCGACTACCGTCGGTCACTTAGAAACAAAGTAAAAATAAACCAATTAAAAAATATAAATCTATAAACCATAAAAAAAGGAATTTATTATGAATACTAAAATTTTATTATGTGAAGACGATACCAATTTGGGTTCTCTTCTTAGCGAATACCTAATGGCAAAAGACTACGACGTAGATCTATTGCCCGACGGTGAACAAGGCTACCAAGCCTTCCTCGAAAACAAGTATGATTTGTGCATACTCGATGTAATGATGCCTCAAAAAGACGGACTTACATTAGCTTCGGATATAAGAAAGAAAGATACAAAAATTCCAATTATCTTCCTTACGGTTAAAGCCTTGAAACAGGACATATTAGAAGGTTTCAAGATAGGTGCCGACGACTATATCACCAAACCTTTCTCTATGGAAGAACTGCTTTTCAGGATAGAGGCTATACTCCGACGCGTAAGCCTGCAGAAACTGCAGATGGGAGTTACCGAATATAAGTTCGGAAAATTCCTATTCGACTGCCAGAAACAGGTGCTTGTATGCGAAAACGAAAAGACAAAACTTACTACCAAAGAATCGGAGATGTTGAGAGCTTTGCTCCAGAGTGGAAACCAGATACTTGAACGAAACTCTGCACTCAAAACTATCTGGGGAGAAGTAACTTATTTCAACGCTCGCAGTATGGATGTTTACATAACCAAACTGAGAAAAATACTACAGAAAGACCCCGAAGTAAGTATTGTAAATATACACGGAAAAGGATATAAGATTGTTTACCCGTCGCAAGAATAGTCTGATATAAAGAGTCTAACAAAAAATCAGACTAAAATGACAAAATACTATTTCCTTGGTATAGGGGGTATCGGTATGAGTGCAATTGCTCGATACTTCAACTGTAAAGGATACAAAGTTGGTGGCTACGACAGAGTTTGTAGCCAACTTTGTTTAGATTTACAGAAAGAAGGCATTGATATTCACTATACCGACTTAAAAGACAATATCCCCACAGAGTTTACCGACCCACACGAAACGATTGTAATATACACTCCGGCAATACCATCCGAACACGGCGAATTTGAGTATTTCAAACAACACGGATTCAGGATATTAAAACGAGCTGAGGTATTGGGAGAAATCACCAAATCGGAGCGGGGGCTATGTGTAGCCGGTACACATGGCAAAACTACCATATCCACTATGATAGCTCATCTGTTACGACAAAGCCATGTCGACTGCAATGCGTTTTTAGGCGGTATATCTATCAACTATAATAGCAATCTGTTGCTGTCTGACAAAAGCGATTTGGTCGTGATCGAAGCCGACGAATACGACCGCTCGTTTCACAAGCTATCGCCTACTATGGCGGTGATATCGTCTACCGATGCCGACCACTTAGACATATATGGTTCACACTCAGACTATATCGAAGCATTCGAGCATTTTTGTTCTTTGATAGTCGATGGCGGTACTCTTCTGTACAAAAAGGGTATACAACTAAACCCCAAGTTGAAACCAAGTGTAAAGTCGTATCAATATTCGGTAAATGAAAAATCGGATTTCTATGCCGACAATATCAGAGTGGGCGATGGCCGACTATTGTTCGACGCCGTTATGCTTGACACGCGAATCTCAGATATACAGCTTGGTGTACCTGTCTTCGTAAATGTGGAGAATGCCATAGCCGCTATGGCAATTGCTTGGCTCAATGGAGTCGGTGAGGATGAATTGCGCAAAGGAATGGCATCTTACAGAGGAGTGAAACGCAGATTTGAAAAACATTTGGAGCATCCGAAAATTTACATCGACGACTATGCTCATCATCCCAAAGAGTTAGCTTCTTCGATATCTTCACTCAAGATGCTATACGCCGATAAAAAAATATTAGGTGTATTTCAACCGCATCTGTATAGCCGTACAGCCGATTTTTATCATGAATTTGCCGAGGCATTATCTCAGCTCGACGAGGTGGTACTTTTAGAAATTTACCCTGCAAGAGAAAAGCCTATTGAAGGAGTATCGTCTGCACTGATTTACAACGAAATAACTTCCGCTCACAAATCGCTTACAACCAAAGCATTATTATTTGAAACGCTCAAGGACAAGGATTTCGATGTGATAGTAACATTCGGAGCCGGAGATATCGACCGCTATATACCCCAAATAAAAGATTTTTTAAAGACAAACTACTAAAACAACACTTATAATTATGACTACCAGAAAATTATTAACGTTAATATTGATACTGCCATTTGTAATGAACAATAATATCTTAGCACAAGATGCCGAGACCTATCTCAAAGAGCTGACAATAGGCAAATGGAGAGCCAAATCGCCTGTAAATGTAGTAAGTATGAACGACGGAGAGCGATTTGCCTATATCGGTAACGACCGCAAACAGATAATAGTAGACTACTACAAGACAAGTAAACCGCAAGTACTTTTCGACATCGATAAACACGAAAAATGTCCTTTCAGTAAAATCGATAATTTCTCTTTCGACCAGAGAGAGAGTAAGATACTTATCGAGACCAATGGACGCCCTATTTATCGTCGTAGTGTCATTGCCGACTATTATGTATATGATATCGACCGCAATAAGATATCGCAGCTATCAGACGGAGGCTCTCAGCAGGCTGCACTATTTTCTCCCAACGGCAGAATAATAGCCTTTGCAAGAGACAATAACCTATTTCTAAAAAAACTCGATTTCGGCACCGAGAGCCGCATAACAAAAGACGGTAAAGCAGGCGAAATCATCAATGGTATTGCCGATTGGGTCTATGAAGAAGAATTTGCTCAGGTGCGCTACTTCACTTTTTCTCCCGACAATAAGATATTGGCATACATTAAGTTCGACGAAAAAGAGGTATCCGAATTTTCGATACAGATATTCAACGACAACTACCCTACCTTAGAAAACTTCAAATATCCGAAGGCAGGCACGAAAAATTCTAAAGTCTCAGTATGGGTATACGATATAGAAAATCGTACTACTACAAAAATGCAAGTCGAAGGAGAGGATTTTTATATTCCATATATAAAATGGACTAATTCGGCCGATGCGCTCTCGATTGTAAAACTATCGAGAGACCAAAAAAATATTGAGTTACTTAGCATAAATCCTCGCAGTGGGTTATCGACCAAGTTGTATGCCGAGAAGTCGAAAACATATTCCGACTATCGCAATTTCAACGTAAGATTCAATGCCGACAACTCTTTCGTAATGATGAGCGAAAAAGACGGCTATCGACACATTTATCTATATTCTCCTACAGGCATACAAATACAGCAGCTTACAAAAGGAAAATTCGATGTTACAGCTTTTTACGGCTACGACGAGGCAAAAAAGACTGTCTACTGCCAAGCTGCTTTCAATAGCCCCACCGAAAGAGAAGTATACAAAGTCGTCAACAACAAAATGACTCCTCTCGACAAACGTAAAGGCCATCATTCTGCTCTATTCTCTAATGGTTTTAAATATGCAATACACAGCTATTCGGATATTAATACGCCAAACATCTACAACGTTGTAGATAATTCGGGTAAGATAGTACGCAATATCGAAAACAATAGCGATTTATCGGATAAATACAGAAAGCAATCGAGCTTACCGCAAAAGAAATTCTTCTCTTTCACTACCTCTGAAGGTACAACCCTCAATGGATGGATAATCGAACCTCACAATCTTCCAAAAGACGGCAATAGACGTATCGTAATGACACAATACTCAGGTCCCGACTCACAAGAAGCTATCAACCAGTGGGATATGGATTGGGAATATTATTTGGCAATGAATGGATTCGTGGTAGCTTGTGTCGACGGACGTGGTACAGGCAGTAGAGGTACCGAATTTCGTAATTGTACGTACGGTAAACTCGGCATATTAGAGGCACAAGACCAAATAGCTGCAGCACAATATCTTAAGCAACAATATCCAAACTCTAAAATAGGTATTTGGGGATGGAGTTATGGCGGTTTTATGACATTACAGTGTCTTACGACCGAAGGGTCGCCTTTTGCTGCCGGTGTAGCTATTGCTCCAGTTACCGATTGGCGACTATACAACACTGCTTATACTGAGCGATTTATGAATCGTCCTCAAGAGAATATCGATGGATACAACCTTACCAGCGTATTAAACAGAGCCGACCGTCTTCAGGGGAGTCTTCTTATGATACACGGTACCGCCGACGACAATGTACATATACAAAATACTTATCTTATGGCAGATAAACTTGTAGAAGCAGGAAAAATATTCGATATGCAGATATTTACCAATAAAAATCATAGTATACTCGGTAGTAAATCGAGATATAACATATATAAACGCTGTATGGAGTTTTTCTACGACAAGCTAAAATAGTATTAATTAGAGAACAAAGTGACGGGAGTAGAATAAAAGATTTTCAACTGACTTCATCCGTTTGGAAGCCCTTTTTATTTCTACTGTCAGATAAAACTATTACCTTGTACACTGTTTAAGGAATGTTTAGTTAGAGGAAAATGGAAGAAACACGGGGTTGATAGTCGTCCCTGTTTGTTTCTTTCCTAATACAAAACTTTTACCTGACAACAATATAAGTTTTTTATAATTTTGTGGGCAAAATATTTATTTCGGTATGGATACTAACGAGTCATTGACGGCAATAAGTAAGTTTATTGTCGAATATTCATCTCATCTTATGGCATCGGGCGCGCACACTTCGCGTGTAGTACGCAACTCTAAGCGAATAGGTGAAGCTCTAGGTACAGACGTAAAAATGAGTGTTCTACACAAAAATATAATCATTACCGTCAGTTACAAAGATACACTCGAGGCAATCAATGAAGTAATCGATATCCCCGCATACCACATAAGTTTCGAATACAATTCGGAACTGAGTGCACTGAGTTGGGAGGCATTGGACAAACATCTGTCGCTCGAAGAAATAATGGCGAAATATCGTAAAATTGTTTCCTCTCCGATGATACACCCTCTTTTTGTATTGCTCTTGGTGGGTTTTGCCAATGCGGCGTTCTGCAAGCTTTTCGGAGGAGACACTATTTCGATGGGAATCGTTTTTTCAGCTACGATTACCGGTTTTTTTCTAAAACAGCAAATGCAGAAGAAAAAGATAAATCATTATATCATATTCATCGTATCGGCTTTTGTCTCTTCGCTATGTGCATCTACCGCATTGATATTCAATACTACTTCAGAGATAGCGTTAGCTACAAGCGTACTGTATCTGGTGCCGGGAGTTCCGCTCATCAACGGAGTAATAGACATTGTCGAGGGGTATGTGCTGACAGGTTTTGCCCGCCTTACAGAGGCAGCTTTGCTTATTATAAACATCGCCATAGGGCTTTTGTTCACTTTATTGTTGGTAAAAAACAGTTTGATTTAAAGAAATGATAGCGATAGATATACTTTCCGATGGGTTCTTTGCCGCCATAGCAGGTATCGGGTTCGGTGCAATATCTGACCCGCCTCTGAGGGCATTCAAAGCGATAGCTCTACTGGCAGCCGTAGGGCACGCCTGTCGCTTCTGCCTGATGACCTATCTGGGAACAGATATTGCGACCTCTTCGCTGGTAGCAGCCTTAGCTATAGGTTTTGGTAGTCTGTGGCTCGGTAAGAAAGTTTACTGTCCTATAACAGTACTGTCTATTCCTGCACTGCTGCCGATGATCCCGGGTAAATTTGCCTACAATATGGTGTTTTCGCTGATAATGTGCCTGCAGACGATGAATATTCCCGATAAATTGAATAAATATATGGGAATGTTCTTTTCGAACACGACGATAGTAGGTACCGTTATCTTTATGTTGGCTGTAGGGGCTACTTTCCCGATGTTCCTGTTTCCGAATAGGGCTTTTTCATTAACACGTCACTAAAATATGGAAATATTCTGGAAAACTATCGCATACTACAACTCTTCTACCTGGTTACTTCAGATTCTTATTGCCATTACAGGGCTGGTGCTGACTATATTGCTTGTACGTAAGCCTCGCCAATGGGTTAAGGAGGCGATGAAGATATATCTGACCGCACTATACCTGTGGATTGCCGTTGTATATTATTTCATCTACTGCGACGAGCGAGACTACAACGATGTTATGGCTATATTCTGGGTTCTTATGGCAGCAATATGGATATGGGACATAATAACAGGATACACCGTCTTCGAGCGCACTTATAAGTACGATACAGTTGCGTGGATTTTGTTGGCAATGCCTTTCGTTTATCCTGCCATTTCGTTGGCACGCGGGCTCACTTTCCCTACCATAACCTCGCCTGTGATGCCCTGCTCGGTAGTGGTGTTTACAATAGGATTGTTACTACTTTTTACCCGTAAAATCAATATCTTTCTATTTTTATTGCTCTGCCATTGGTCATTGCTCGGACTATCTAAAATATATCAGTACCAAATACCCGAAGATTTTATGCTGGTAGGTATCACTATTCCCGGGCTTTATCTGTTTTTCAAAGAGTATTTTCTGACTGGGCTGAGTGCCGACACCAAACCAAAAGCAAAATACATCAACGCTCTATTGATAATAGTCTGCTTAGGGCTTGCTGCCCTACTGACAGCTACTATGCTCAGTGCCTTTATTGAGAAAAAATAATTGGACGATTACCTATACTTTTTTGGAAAATAGTTTCCAAGTTTATAGGGGAAAAAATAAATATCAATATCATAAAACAAAAAAAGAGGTTACCCCGTTTTGGGATAACCTCTTTAAAAAGGTTGGCGGCTACCTACTCTTCCACCTTGACGGCAGTACCATCGGCGTAGGCGGGCTTAACTTCTCTGTTCGGAATGGGAAGAGGTGTATCTCCACCGCTATAACCACCTTAATTCATTCTTACAAAACATACTGACTAAGAGAAAAATACAATATAAAACATATATCATATATCATCTAAAAAGACTTCTAAAAGAAGTGTTCGGGCAATTAGTACTGCTCGACTTTGCCATCTCTGACTTTACATCTGCAGCCTATCAACGTCGTAATCTTCAACGACCCTATAAGGAAATCTAATCTCGAAGTTGGCTTCGCGCTTAGATGCTTTCAGCGCTTATCCTAATCCGTACGTAGATACTCGGCTATGCCCTTGGCAAAACAACCGATATACCAGCGGTACGTCCAACACGGTCCTCTCGTACTAGTGTCAGCTCTCCTCAAATTTCCAACGCCCACAACAGATAGAGACCGAACTGTCTCACGACGTTCTGAACCCAGCTCGCGTGCCACTTTA